>Ga0123354_10008586_pt1 | contig 15549 bp, 13 predicted proteins | sample TergutLab28metaG_2_FD_97872 | JGI IMG/M metagenome (GOLD analysis project Ga0123354, IMG submission 97872) | Labiotermes labralis P4 segment gut microbial communities from Petit-Saut dam, French Guiana - Lab288 P4 | ecosystem: Host-associated > Arthropoda: Insects > Digestive system > Gut ...
GCAGTCGCAATTAGCAAAAGCCGCCGCTTTTTTCACTACGGCTATAGCGTGAATAATTTCGGGTGGCATCTTTTCGTTGCCGATTTTAAAGTTGTTTAACGAGCGTTGGGTTTGTGCGCCCCATGGGGCATCAACAGGCACTTGAACTTCGCCTAATGTATCGTGTTCAATTCTAAATGAGCTCATTACTTTATCTCTTCATCTTTTTTTGGAGATGATTTAGGTTTTCCGATAGCGTCGCGCATCTGGGTGTCTGCTTTAAGGTTTTCCAATTTATAATAATCCATTACACCGAAGTTTCCGGTTCTGAAAGCTTCTGCTAACGCCAAAGGTACTTCTGCTTCGGCAAGGATCACTTTTGCGCGCGCTTCTTGTGCTTTGGCTTTCATCTCCTGCTCGTTGGCTACTGCCATAGCACGACGTTCTTCTGCCCGTGCCTGTGCAATGTTTTTATCGGCATTCGCCTGATCCATTTGCAAGATAGCGCCTATATTTTTACCTACATCCACATCGGCAATATCAATAGAAAGAATTTCAAAAGCCGTACCTGAATCTAATCCTTTAGATAGCACTAACTTTGAAATCGAATCCGGATTTTCCAAAACAAACTTATGTGTAGCGGCACCACCAATAGCCGAAACAATCCCTTCTCCTACCCTTGCCATAATGGTTTCTTCTCCTGCGCCACCCACCAACTGTTTGATGTTGGTGCGCACGGTAACACGCGCTTTGGCAATCAACTGAATCCCATCTTTTGCTACTGCAGATACCGGCGGAGTATCAATAACTTTTGGAATTACAGAGGTTTGAATTGCCTCTAAAATATTACGACCTGCCAAATCTATGGCTGTGGCAGCTTTAAAATCTAAACCGATATTAGCTTTATCGGCTGATATTAGAGCATTTACAACGGGGATAACGCGCCCTCCTGCAAGAAAGTGAGCTTCCAACTGGTCGCGGTTGAGTTTAATCCCGGCTTTAGTACCGGTAATCATGGCATTGACAATAGTTCCGGGAGGAACTCTACGCCAGCGCATTAAAATTAATTGAATCAGAGAAACACGCACACCGTTTAACAGTGCGTTGAACCATAAGCCCAGCGGAACAAGCCATAAAAACAAAAATAACAGTGCAATAATTCCGGCAATGGTTAAAAATAGGGCAACGTTTGGATCCATAATGATATTTATTTAAGTTTGACAATAATTTTACTTCCTTCAATTTTAGCGATTACAATTTGTTGGTTTTCATCAATAAAATCTTGTTGAGAGAACACCTCTTCGGTTCCGCTTTCAAAAACTGCCTTTCCGGCAGGTGCAAGACGCGATATCGTTTTACCCTCCATTCCAACCGTTAAGTTCTTATCGGGAATATTCACTTTGCTGTCTATTTCTGTTTCCAGCATCAGGGGTTTCCATGTTTTAAAGCGAAAAAAGAAAACTATTCCGGCAATTAGAAGTATTAAAATGATTGAAAGCCAAAGAGTTGCCATAAAATGAAATTAAAGTGCAAGTATAGTAAAAAAAAAGACTAATGAAATTCTAAAAATATAATACGGTAGAAATAAAAATTCGTAAATTATGTACCCAATGGGTAGGAGTTTCAATATCCACCTTTCCCACTGAGGTTAAAGAGGTTCCATAAACAGCAGATGTATATTCAGGCTCAATGCAAAATTGCAATTTATGGGCGGTATATTTCAAGCGCACACTCAGTCGGTACAAAAAATCGGCATTTGAGATGCGGGAGTAGTAGGATAGGGGGTTTTCAGGATGCTGTATGGCTTGAAAAGATCCTAAATTTTGACAATAGCCACCAAATAATCCTACTTCCCACGAACGGTAATTGAGATAGGTGTCTCCCCAAAATGAAAGCGTATTTATGTTCGTGTAATCATAATTTTTCTTAAAATCCAAAGGCAGATTTTCTTCATATTCTTTTATAGCATAACCACCTATCATCAAGTAATCGTAACTGTTTTGAATGAAAGAGGCTTTCAGTTTAATTCCAGTTTTTAATTTCTTATTAATCTGGTGTTCATAATGGAAAAAAGCAATTCCGGAGTAACTGTTTACTCCTTTTCTCGTTGCCACAGTATCGGCAGTCATCAATCTTGGCACAATTCTTTTGAAATTGAATCCCAATCCTGTATAGATGGTATGTGTAGATCTATTTCTTTTATCTTTTGTTTGTATATCGAGAAGATATTGCGCCCCTATTTCAGGCATCATGCTTTGCCGGATATATTCTGCCGAAGCGCCATGCGGACCGAATGTCAAGAGGTCTCGTTGGGCGTTTAAATAAAGAAGCAAGAAATTACTTTTGGCAAATTTTTGAGATACTCTCAGTTGAGGTACTCGTGTAAAAGGGTTGAAAGGAGCTCCTGCACTGCCCGCCACAGTGTAAGCAAACATACGTTCGGTAAATAACGGGTGCCAGGTTTGACCCATCAACAGTTGTGTTGATTTCCAATCCATTTTAATGAAGGCATGGCGAAGTGCAAAGCCGTTCATGTCTGCATTCGAAATCCCCATAAACCAGCCTTCAATCATCCCTGAAACTTTGGCACCTAACGCATCGGGCGCATGAATTTTCAAATTAAGCCGCGTATTCATTGCCACAAAATTGAAAGAACCATACCCGTTAATATCTTTTCCGTTTTTATCGTAAAAAACATCTGCAGGATAGAGATAAATGCCCCCATCTCTGGATTCTACAGGTTTACGAGTATCCCAAAACATATCAAAGCTTACCAAACCGCTCCAACCTAAATCCCATTTTTTTTTCTTATCAGGAAAGTCATCATTTGCAGTGGTAATGGTGTGGCGTTCCCGAATGGAATCGGTATCTCTTAAAGAAAAAAACGCTTTGGTTTTTTTGTGTTTTTGATTTGTAACGGTGTCTTGTGATTGTGAAAATGTGTTAAGAGTAACACAGAAAAATAGTAGTAAATAGATTATTTTCATTTGAATAATTGTTGAATCGTCGTATTTCTTAAATCAATGCCCCAAAGTAATTTTTCACGAATTACAGAAAAGAAATCGGTGTTGTGGAAACGTACCATTGAAATTTCAAAATCTTCATTTTTAATAAACAGAGTGACAGATATAGGAATTTTTGCGCGCTCATTGTCTATGGTTACCAAGAATTTATTAGTTTTTCTACTATGTACTTTCACTTTAATTTCATCATCCACATTCACAATGATAGGTCTTATATTTAGCGTATGAGAGGCAATGGGAGTAATGATATTTACAGAAGAAGCAGGATGAATAATAGAGCCTCCGCAGCTTAAAGAATATGCTGTTGAACCTGTGGCGGTTGCAATAATTAACCCATCAGACCAATAGGTGTTTACATGACTATTATTTACCCAAATTTCAATCTCACACATTGAATCTTCATCGGTAGTTCTTATCGTAATATCGTTCAATGCGAAACGGTTTTCCAAAGGCAAAATGTAATCGGTATCTAAGTGCAGGAGTTTTCTTTTCTCAATAGTAAAACGTTTTTCACAAAGCAGTTGAAACTGCAGCTCGAAATTCTTTTTGGTAATAGTAGTTAAAAAGCCGATACGTCCGGTGTTGATACCTACCATTGGAATATTCAGATTTCCCACCAATTTCACTGAGGCGATGAAAGAGCCGTCGCCGCCAAACGAAAAGAAAAAGTCTATATCGGAAATTTTTCTTAAGTCGTCGTGGGTAGAGAAAATAGTACAACCTTCTACAATTTTCTCGAAATAGGGTTTTAGCGTTAGTTTTTCATGCACTACCAGTTGAATGCCTTTGTTTTTCAGGTATTGTAAAGCGGTAACGATAAATTCTTTATCATTTTCACTGTGTTTTCGGTAAAAAACGGCGATTTTCATTTAGGTTTATTCGTAGTTTTTAGGTTCGGTTTCTTTGTTTAGGATCAGTAAAGCATTAAATGCTAATGCTCTCATTTCATCTTCTCCCGGATATACTTTTACCGGAGCGATCCAATCTATGTAACGTGTAATTTCATCAACAATCGGTTTTCCGTAGGCAATACCGCCGGTTAGCAAGATAGCATCTACTGTTCCTTTCAAAACCACAGCGGCTTCTCCCACTGCTTTTGCAACTTGGTATGCCATAGCATTCTGAATAAGTTGCGCTTTTTCATCTCCTGTTTCTGCGTCTTTTTCAATCTGATAGGCATCATTAGTGCCAAAATAGCCTACATACCCGCCTTTTCCAACCAACATTTTCTTCATTTCCTCTTTAGTATATTTCCCGCTAAAGCAAGCGTTTACCAACTGTCCTGTGGGCAGTGTTCCGGCGCGTTCGGGCGAGAAAGGACCTTCGCCGTCGAGCGCCTGATTTACATCAATAACGCGGCTTTTTTCGTGAGCGCCCACGCTGATTCCGCCGCCCATGTGTGCAACAATGAGATTCAATTCGTCGTAATTTTTTCCGGTTTTGTGTGCATATTGGCGGGCAACCGCTTTTTGGTTCAAGGCATGAAAAATAGAGACCCGCTCAAAGAGTGGATGCCCTGAAATACGTGCTACAGGAGCCAACTCATCTACCACAACCGGATCAGCGATATATGATGTTGATAGTCCAATACTTTGTGCAATATTATCGGCAATTAAACCGCCGAGATTAGAGGCATGCTCTCCGCTAAATCCGATTCGGAGATGTTCTTTCATTAACTCATTTACCTTATAGATTCCCGAAGGAATGGGTTTTACCAATCCACCGCGCCCTATCACAATATCAATGGAACTTAAAGGAATCTTATTATCTTCTAACTCATTTAAAATAACATTCTTTCTGAAATCGGTTTGGTCGGTAATTTTTTTAAACTCTGATAATTCTTCTGTTGAATGTTTAATGTTTTTAACAAGCAGTTGCTCGTTTCTGTCAAACACAGCAATTTTTGTAGAGGTTGAACCCGGATTAATAGCTAAAATTCTGTTCATAAAAATGTATTCTATTTTGTTGGTAATAATCTTTATATTGTAAATGGATACCTATGATTTTGGGAATGCGAAATTATATTTTTCTCGATAGATTGGGTGAAATTGTAAAAAAAAACGGAAATTATTACCATAAGAAATAAAAAAAAGATGCTACTATATCCTCATTTATCACTTCTCATTTCTTGCACTTCACACCATCCTTTCCCTATATTCTCAATAATATCCGAAGCAACAAGGCTCTCGTGTGATTGGTTTTTCAAGGCGATATCTCCGGCAAATCCGTGTAAAAAAACGCCTAAGGGGGCAGCGTTTTCGGGAGAATATCCCTTTGCGAGGAGTCCTAACAGAATTCCTGTTAATACGTCGCCGCTACCCGCAGTAGCCATCCCTTGGTTGCCGCTGGTGTTCATGAACATCTTTCCGGTTGGCATCACAATCGTGGTATAATGCCCTTTCAAAATAACAATAACCTGATATTTTTGAACAAATTCTTGCACTTTTTGTATTCTTTCAAGGCGGTGATGCGATATTCCCGCCAATCTGTCAAATTCTCCGGAGTGTGGTGTCAAAATAGAGTTCTTTGGGAGCATTTTTAACCATGTTTTATTTTCGGATAGAATATTCAAGGCATCAGCATCTACGATAACAGGGTAGGAGAGTATTTTTAATAATTGGAATATTCCGTTAGCTGTAGCGGGGTTAGTTCCTAATCCCGGTCCCATAGCAAGCGCGTTACATTGCGCAACTACTTCCGGTGGAGTGGAGAAACAATCGGGGTTTATATCGGGATGTAGAATGGCTTCGGGAACCGCAAGAGTAACTCTATCTAACACAGAATCAGGAGCATGTAAAATGAGTTTTCCCAAACCGGAGCGTAGAGCAGCCTTTGCAGATAAAATAGCGGCGCCGGGCATATTGCGTGAACCGGCAATAAGAACACCAAGCCCATTACTGCCTTTGTGTGCATATTGGGGAACAGGAAGATAGATATTTTTTATTGTTTTTATTGTAAGTAATTGAATATCAAAAAATTTATAATTCATAACGCTTATTTTTCGTAAATTAGGCGCAAACGTAGAAAAAAAATTATTCAATCAATAATTATGTTAAAATATATTTTATATTTGAACGGCTTTTATATCCACATTTTTAGTGTTTTATAGTGAAGAAAAATGTATAAATTTATGACAAATAACAGATGTTTTTTAAAATTACACCGAAATAGTGTGCAAATTTACGACGTATCACTTTTTTCGTATAAAACTAGTTTGCGTAAAAAACCTCTCCAAAGCTTCTAAAATTGTTTCTATGTACTACGATGAAATTCATATTGGGAAAAAAATTCAGCACGTTTTTAATCAAAGCGGGCTGACGGTTTCTCAATTTGCTCGAATGTTAGAAATACAAAGAACACGAATTTATACTATTTTTGAATGTAAAACCATTGATACAGATTTATTATGTAAAATTTCGGATGTTTTGCATTATGATTTTCTTTCCGATGTATATTTGAGAAAACGGGAGACTAATAATCAGAATCCCACCACCATAAATATCAATTTTAGAATTGTTACCGATAAATTGGCAGACTTTATCAAGTCTATTAACAGGTTGAAGAAGGCAGGAATTATTGAGTAGAATAATCATATTAGAATTTCTCTTATTTTTGTGCCATGTTTAAAATGCCACATATTAATCAACTTTCAGAAGGAGTTAATATTAGGGTATTCTTTTTATAAAATGTTTGACTTAGATAAACTTCACGAAATTTGGCAAACGATCTCTCGTAATAAAACACGTAGTTTTCTAACTGCATTTGGTGTATTTTGGGGTATGTTTATGTTTATTGGAATGTTGGGTATTGGACAAGGTTTTGAAAATGGCATGAAAGAAAAAGTGAGTAATATAGCCACCAACTCAATGTTTGTGTTTGCACGAAATACTACCATTGAATACAAAGGTTTTAATGCCGGACGGAGATGGAATATGACGCAAGATGATATTGAATTACTTAAAAATCAGATTCCTGAAATAAAAACTATTTCGGGAATGATTATGCTGGGTGGGGTAAAAGCAATGATAGAAGATAAAACCTGCGACGTATCATTGCAAGGTATTGATAATTTGTATTATGATATTGATAATCAAGATATGGTTTTAGGAAGAGGAATCAGTTATTTAGATGTGCAGGAAAAAAGAAAAGTGTGTGTGATAGGAAACGAAGCAAAAGATCAACTCTTCTCATCAGATCTAAACCCTGTTGGGCAAATGATAAAAGCCGGAGCCGTTTATTTTACTATAATAGGTGTTGTAAAACCTCGTGGAAATATTAACTTCGGAGGCGATCCGGGAACTACCGTTTATATCCCTTCTTCTACCGCACAACAACTTGGAGGAAGAGGCAAATTATTGGATATTATCAGTATTTCTGTATCCGACGACATTAAAATTAAAACTATTGAAGAGAAAGTGAAATCGTTGTTGCGTGCCAAACATCTCATTTCACTTTTCGATAATAATGCTGTAATGACTGTAAATATTCAAGATATTTTTCTAACCTTTTATTACTTATTTATTGGAATTGCTATATTAATTTGGATTGTAGGCATGGGAACGCTCTTCGCAGGTGTGGTAGGGATCAGTAATATTATGTTGGTAACCGTAAAAGAAAGAACCAATGAAATTGGGATTAAGCGTGCCCTCGGTGCTAAACCTAATGTAATTACGCGACAAATAATGATGGAAAGCTTGCTCCTTACTTTTATAGCCGGATTTATCGGTATGTTTTTTGGTATTTCGGTCTTAGTATTAGCAGAACAAGCCACCCAATCTTCCGATAGCATGTTTTCAAATCCCACGATTTCCTTTACCATGGCGCTGGTAGGAACAGTTATTCTTGTTTTATCCGGTTTAATTGCAGGAATCATTCCTGCTAAAAACGCATTAAAAATTAAAGCTATTGATGCATTAAGAGATGAATAGTATGATCATTACACATTTATATAATCTATTATTAAAATGATAAAAACCTACAATCTTGGAACAGAAAACTCTCTGTTTAATCAATTTATTTCTGAAATTAGAAATATTGAAATTCAAAATGATTCCATGCGCTTTAGAAGAAATATGGAACGTATCGGTGAAATTTTTGCCTACGAAATCAGTAAAACATTGCCGTATGAAAAAAAGATAATTACAACTCCGTTGGGAGAGGTGGAAATGAATATCCTTAAACAACAACCGGTGTTGGCTACCATCTTGCGTGCAGGATTACCGCTGCATCAAGGGTTCTTAAACTATTTTGATAATGCTGAAAACGCTTTTATTTCCGCATTCAGAAAGCATGATTTGGATGGCAATTTTGAAATACAGATTGACTATATGTCATCTCCCATGCTCAAAAACAGAACATTGATTATTGCAGATCCTATGTTGGCAACCGGAAAATCAATGGTATTGGCTTACAAAGAGTTATTAGCGATGGGATCTCCAAAACATATTCATATTGTTTCTGTGATTGCCTCAGTGGACGGAATAGAGTATGTTCAAAAACATTTTCCTTCCTCAAAAACTTCTATATGGTTGGGTGCTATTGATCAAGAACTTACAGTGCAGTCTTTTATTGTTCCAGGGTTGGGAGATGCCGGAGATTTGGCGTTTGGAGCTAAACTACAGGAATAAAAAGGCGCTTCTTGAAAGCGCAATAGATGTTATCTTACCATATCGAAGGTCATCATTTTTTTCTGCAAGTCAACTTCTATTACTTTTATTTTAATCGTATCACCGAAGCGAATGCTCTTTCCGGTGTGCAAGCCTATTAAAGTAAAATTATCATCATCAATATAGTAGAAATCGTCATCGAAACGTTTGATGGGGATAACGCCCTCGCATTTTGTTTCTTTTAACTCGGCAAAAACGCCCCATTTGGAGATACCGCTTACAGTGGCTTCAAACACCTGTCCGATTTTATCGGCTAAAAACTCTGCTTGTTTGTATTTGATGGAGGTGCGCTCCGCCTCGGTGGCTTTTTGCTCCATTTTAGAGCAATGCTTACTAAACTCTTCATATTGGTTTTTGTTAACCGACGGTTTGTCGTGCAAATACGCGTCCAATAATCTGTGTACCATTAGATCAGGATACCGACGGATAGGGGAAGTGAAATGCGTATAAAGCGGAAATGCCAATCCGTAATGCCCGATATTGTCGGTGGAATATACCGCCCGCGCCATTACCCGAATAGAGAGTTTAGTAAACAATTCGTATTCGTTTTTTTCTTTCATTTTGGATAGCAAGTTATTTAACGACAGCGTAAACTGTTTGCGATTGCCTGTTTTGAGTTCAAATCCCATTTTTGCAACAAAGTTTTTAAAATTCTCTACTTTATCTCCAATCGGCTCATCGTGAATACGATACACAAAAGTTTTAACTTCTTTAAAGCGCGATGATTTCTTTCCGATTTTTTCTGCTACCCGCTTGTTTGCCAATAACATCATCTCTTCGATCAGCCAATTTGCTTCGCGTTGTATTTTTAGGTAAACTCCGACAGGCTTTCCTGTTTCATCTAACTTAAAACGCACTTCTTCGGTCTCGAAATTTATGGCGTTGTTGTCAAAACGTTGCTGTCGAAGTTTTTGAGACAGTTCATGTATTTGTAAGATCACTTTTGCAAAATCGCCCTGTTTGGTTTCGATAATCTCTTGCGCTTCGTCGTAGTTAAAACGTCTGTTAGAGTTGATTACAGTTCTACCAAACCATTCTTTATGCACTTTGGCGTTTTCATCCAAATCGAAAACGGCGCTGTAACATAATTTATCTTCATTGGGTTTGAGCGAACAGAGTTCATTCGACAATTTTTCGGGCAACATAGGGATAGTTCTGTCCACTAAATACACGGAAGTACCTCTTTCGTATGCTTCTTTGTCAATGGCAGTTTCGGGGCGCACATAGTAAGATACGTCGGCAATATGAATTCCAACGCGGTGCATTCCGTTTCCGAGATTTTCGTAGGAGATGGCATCGTCGAAATCTTTAGCTTCAGTGGGATCAATGGTAAAAGTAGAAATCTTTCTAAAATCCCTGCGTAAAGCGATCTCTTTTTCCGAAATTTTAGCGCTGATTTGTTCACACTCTTTTTCAACAGCATCGTTAAATTTTAGCGGAAAATCGAATTCAGCTAAGATAGCGTTCATTTCCACGTCATTCTCACCCGGTTTTCCCAATACGTGTATTACTTCTCCCAGCGGGCTTCGCGTTCCGGCAACCCAGTCGGTAATAATTACCAAGACTTTTTCACCCGTTTTAGCGCCATTGAGCAAACGACCGGGTATCAAAATATCGCGGCGATAGGCAGGATTGTCCGGAATGAAATAGGCAATCCCTTTTGAGATAGAGATCGTACCTACCAACTGTTTTTTGCTGCGCTCCACAATCTCTACAACCTGCCCTTCCGGGCGACGCTTATTGCGCACCGGAAAAATATTAACCTTCACAATATCATTGTGTAAAGCATTACTTAGATTTCCTTCTGCAATAAAAATATCTTCCTCTTCCATTCTTTCCGTTACCACGTATGCCGCTCCATTTCTACTCACGGAAAGTTTGCCGATCACATAGTTTTTTCCCGTATTTTCTATGGTTAAATATTTTGGATTGATGTAGTATTTTCCTCTACCGGCATGTAGCAAAATTTTAGCATCTACAAAATCTGTGATAATCTGTTTTACGGTATCCCGTCCTTTTCGGTCGAAAATACCTGCTTTGGCAGCGATCTGTTTATAATTGTATTTTTCTTTACCACTTTTAGAGAGAATTTCTACGATGCGGTTGCCGAGAGTGTTGGGAGAAGATTCTTTCATTTATTTGTTATTTAGAGAATTGAAAGATAAATCTATGGAGATAGAATTCGCTGCAAAGAAATAAAAAAATGCTATTGTTTTACTTCAATAAGCATTACTCGTCAGAAATAGAAAAATGCTATTTTTGCACCATTAAATCTTTAAATTTTAAATCTTTAAATTTTGAAAAATTATTCCTCGCTTATCGCAAAAGTTCTCGACATTACCGAACATTACGTAAAACAAACCTTGGATTTATTGGAATCGGGCGCTACTATTCCCTTTATTGCACGATATAGAAAAGAAAACACCGGTAGTTTAGATGAAGTGCAAATTGCGGAGATACGCGACCTGTACGAGAAATGGGTGGAGTTGGATAGACGTCGCGGTGTGATTTTAGATTCCATTGAAGAACAAGGCAAGCTTACACCCGAATTGGCACAGAAAATTAATAATGCGCAAACCATGAGCGAATTGGAAGACCTCTACTTGCCCTACCGCCCGAAAAGGAAAACCCGCGCCACCATGGCTGTTGAAAAAGGATTGGAACCCCTTGCCATTATCATTTACGAACAACAGCAAGTTCAATTATATCAAATTGCAAAACAATATATTGACATTGAAAAAGGTGTACATAGCGCAGAGGAAGCTTTGCAAGGCGCACGCGATATTATCGCAGAGTGGGTGTGCGAAGATATTGCCGTGCGCGTAAAAATGCGCGATACCTTTACTAAATTTGCCGTTATCGTCTCTAAAGTTGTAAAAGGAAAAGAGGAGGTAGGTAGCAAATTTAATATCTATTTTGATGCTAAAGAACAACTTTGCAAAGCGCCTTCACACAGGATATTGGCAATGTTTAGAGGAGAAGAAGAAGGATTTCTACGCCTCTCCATTGAACCCGATTTCGAAAAAACGGTTTTGCTGATTAAAAAAATAATTTTAAAAGGATATAATTCTTGCGCAGAGCAAGTTGCATTGGCTATTGAAGATTCTTACAAGCGCTTGCTTCAGCCGCAAATGGAAACCGAAATGCGTAAATTTTTTAAAGAGAAAGCGGATAAAGATGCCATTGCTGTTTTCGGTACCAATTTGCGACAGTTGCTCATGGCAGCGCCCTTAGGGCAAAAAACAACGTTAGCCATTGATCCGGGTTTTAGATCAGGTTGTAAAGTAGTGGTATTAAGCGAACAAGGGAAATTATTGGCGCACGATCTCATCTATCCGCATCCGCCCGAACCTCAATATAAACTCGCTTCAGATAGTTTACGTAATTTGGTGGAAAAATTTGAAGTAAAAGCGATTGCTATTGGTAACGGCACTGCCGGCAGGGAAACGGAAACCTTTGTGCGCTATATTCCTTTTTCTTACCCTGTTACTATTGTGATGGTAAATGAAAGCGGAGCCTCTGTCTATTCTGCTTCTGAGGTGGCACGTAAAGAGTTTCCTGATTACGATGTAACTGTGCGTGGCGCAATATCTATCGGTCGGCGACTGATGGACCCATTGGCAGAATTGGTGAAAATTGATCCTAAATCTATTGGAGTAGGTCAATATCAACATGATGTAAACCAGCAGTGGTTGCAGAAAAGTTTGCAGGAGGTAGTAGAAAGTTGTGTGAACAGGGTAGGGGTGGAGTTAAACACGGCAAGTAAGGAATTGCTGTCGTTTGTTTCCGGTGTGGGACCTGCATTAGCACAAAATATTGTGGAATACAGAAATAGTAACGGTGCTTTTAAAAGCAGAAATCTGCTGAAAAAAGTGCCTCGATTCGGGGAAAAAGCATTTGAGCAGGCAGCAGGCTTTCTGCGCATACACGGCGCAAACAACCCGTTGGATGCCAGCGCTGTGCATCCGGAATCCTATCACGTGGTAGAGATGATGGCAAATCAACACAATACCCAAATTCCTGAACTCATCAAAAATGAAACCTTGCGAAAACAGATCCAATTACGCGATTTTATCTCCGAAAAAGTGGGATTGCCCACCTTGCAAGATATTATGCAAGAGTTGGCAAAACCCGGACGCGACCCCCGCGAACAGTTTGAAACCTTTGAATTTGACCAATCTATAAATTCAATCAACGATGTTACGGTGGGCATGCGCGTGCCCGGTATCGTTACCAATATTACCAAATTCGGCTGTTTTGTGGATATTGGAGTACATGCAGATGGTTTGGTACATGTCAGCCAGTTGGCAAACCATTATGTGGAAAACCCAAATGATGTGGTAAAACTTAATCAAAAAGTGTGGGTTAAAGTTACGGATGTAGATTTGGTAAGAAAGAGGATTAGTTTGACGATGAGAGAGGAGTGAATTTTAAAGATTTAATGATTTAAAGATTTAAAGATTTTTTCGAATGTTCTTTGGTTTAAAAGTTTCTCTTAATTTGCACCACCAATCTAAATTTTGTTATGTCAATAGTAATTTCCAATGTTTCAAAAGTTTACGGAACGCAACGCGCTTTAAACAATGTTAGTTTTGAAGTAAATAGAGGAGAAATTGTGGGTTTTCTTGGTCCCAACGGCGCAGGAAAATCAACCTTGATGAAAATAATTACCTGTTTTATTCCGCCCTCCGAGGGCGATGTTTCGGTGTGCGGGTTCGATATTTGGAACGATTCTATTGAAGTGCGCAAACGCATAGGGTATCTTTCAGAAAGCAACCCTCTTTATCATGATATGTATATTCGTGAATTTCTGGAGTTTATCGCAGGAGTTTATCATCTAAAAAATGTTAAACAACGTATTGAAGCGGTAATCGAGATGACGCGCTTAGAGATTGAGCAGCACAAAAAAATTGGTGCGCTCTCTCGCGGCTACCGGCAGCGCGTAGGACTTGCTCAAGCCCTGATTCATGACCCCGAAGTGCTAATTTTGGACGAACCGACCACAGGTCTGGATCCCAATCAATTGGTTGAATTTAGAGAATTGATTCGCCGGTGTGGAAAAAGTAAAACAGTATTGCTCTCCACACATATTATGCAAGAGGTGGAGGCAATGTGCAACCGTGTTATTATCATTAATAAAGGAAATATTGTGGCGGATAACTCCATGCAAGACTTAAAAGAGAAAGTAACCTCGTTCAGAAAAACCAAACAAGGTCAGGAACTTTCTATGGAAGAGGTATTCCACTATTTAACTAAAGGTTAAGCGCAAATTCCCTGCCGGCACGCAGGCACGCTAAATTTACATTGACAATCTCTTCGCCTTTGCGGGCAAAAACTTCAGCAACAGCATTTTCAATTTCTTCAAAAGGAATAGCAATGTGTGGAGAAGCGGCACCCAAAATAACCATGTTGGCAGAGCGAGCAGATCCTAACTCTTTCGCTATTTTATCGGCGTTAATGACCACTTTACGAGGGAGTTTATCTAATTCCGTAACCACTTTTTCCATTTCGGGATAATTGGGGATATTCACAAACGGTTGGTCGTTGGTAATGAGCCAGCCCTCTTTGGAGAGCCACGGCAAATAGCGCAACGATTCCATCGGCTCTACCGAAATAATCAAATCCGCTTGTCCTTTGGGAATTAAATCGGAAGCAATTTCGTGGTCTGCCAAGCGAAAATGCGACTGCACATCCCCACCGCGCTGGCTCATACCATGCACTTCAGCCTGTTTGAGCGTTAATCCCTTTTTTACAGCGGCATAACCAATAATTGAAGCGATAGAAAGGATACCTTGTCCTCCCACACCCGCTAAAATAATGTCAATTTTCATAAAATATATTTTGATTATTAATAACTTCCTGATTTCATTTTAAGCATGCGAAAATAAAAAAAAAAGCGAAATTTTATTTTATATTTTTGCGGGGCTAAATTTAATCATTGGCATAAGTAATGCCAACCACTGAAAGTATATAGAAAACATGAAACAACTGATTGAACGAAAGCAATATATGCAAATACTTCGTAATCTGAAAGACCAAAATATCATCAAGGTTATTACAGGAGTTCGGCGTTGTGGAAAATCAACTCTTCTACAGATGTTTGCCGATGAATTGTCGCAAAACGGCGTTGTGCAGGAGCAAATTCAGTTTTATAATTTCGAAGATTTGGAGATTTTGGCTCTTGGGGATATTTTTCAAATTCACACACACATAAAAAAGCAACTCGTTGCTGATAAAATGAATTATATATTTCTTGATGAAGTACAAAATCTCAAGGAATTTCAAAGGCTTGTTGATAGTTTGTTTATAAAGAAAAATTGTGATGTATATGTTACAGGGTCAAACGCCTATCTGCTTTCCGGAGAGTTGGCTACGCTACTTACGGGAAGATACATAGAAACCTCTATTTTGCCACTTCAATTTTCTGAATATTATGATTTTATCGCATTGAAACCGCCAAACTTGTCTAAAATGGAAAATTTGGCGGTTTTTATAACAGAAGGTGGTGTTCCTGAATATTTTAATCAAAAACAGATTAACCAAAAACAGGCAGATGACTTTATAAAAAGTGTATTGAGTACAATTATAGAAAAAGATATTTTTACGCGACTTCAGGTTAATGATAAACACAATTTTAACAAGATAATTGATTTTGTATTTGATTCTGTTGGCTCGTTTGTTTCGCCTCGTTCTATTTCTGATACTTTGCGAAGTCACGGAACGGTGGTTGATAAAGAAGCAGTTGCACGATATTTAGATGCTTTGTGCGATGTTTTTCTACTTTACAAAGTACCGCGTTACGAGATTAAAGGCAAAGGACTTTTGCAAACACTCAATAAATACTATCTCGTTGACCCTTGTTTTCGCAAAGTACGATTGAA
>Ga0123354_10008588_pt1 | contig 15549 bp, 9 predicted proteins | sample TergutLab28metaG_2_FD_97872 | JGI IMG/M metagenome (GOLD analysis project Ga0123354, IMG submission 97872) | Labiotermes labralis P4 segment gut microbial communities from Petit-Saut dam, French Guiana - Lab288 P4 | ecosystem: Host-associated > Arthropoda: Insects > Digestive system > Gut ...
ATTGAAAGAGGAAGCACTTGCTCGAACTCTGTGGAGTTCGTACTTAGGAGGAGGTTATGGACCAGTCGTAAGACAGCAAACATGATGAACATATATATATATATATATATGTACATATGCACAAGACGTGATGAAATGTACTAAATCAGCGTTCTGCATTCAGCATGCTCTACCATTCGGCGCACAAATCATGCAAGTGCGCGCTTGCTCCTAGAATCATTATGACAATTCCAGAAGAAAGCCTCCATTGATGCTCCTATACCAGCACATCCTCAAATTAACCTCCGATCTTCTTAACTTTAGCCCAATAACTGATATCTAGCGAGTAGTTCTGGTAGGTCGTTATCGTGTTCAGTTAAACGCAGTCTGATGAAGTTCGGAAATATAAATCCCCAAGTGCCCTTAACCTGGACACTAGACGGACTGAGTAATGAGCTACAAGCTCCGACCGCTTTAGTTCCTGTTAAAAGCTCAAAACACTAGCCTAGTTACTTTAGTTACTGATCTAAACTGGCTCCTGAAGACGATATTACCAATAAAGCGAGTAATTTGCGTATATCGAGTATCGAGATGACGATATATTTCATTTATCCATACGCCTTCATATGACGGTGCTGTAGGTACACCAAGCGGATAATACAGAAGTACGAGTTCAGTACTTAAGCATCAGTCTACTACAGAACGCCTGTCCTTCCGCTCAAACTGCGCTCACAACGATATTTTTCTCTTTCGACCGCCCGAAAGGTCGAATTGAGTGTTCCAATACATTCGTGCTAGTTTATAGGCTCGTTCTCAAAATTGCGAAAGCAACTGTAGCTTCGTCATGTCTGCCGTCCGTCCGTCTGTCCGCATGGAGCAGCTCGGCACCTACTGGACGAATTTTCATGAAATTTGATAATTTTTCGAAAATATGTCGAGAAATTTCAATTTTCATTAGTATCCAACAAGATAACGGGTGGGTTGAGGGTTGTTTGACCGTGCATCTTCCTCATGAAATAAGTTGAAATACCAACTTGATGCAACTGGGTAGTTCTATTGATGTATTCGTAGCTCGACATGTTTCGGGTACATACGCCTATCATCAGGAGCATTAGATGTTGAGTTGCAGCATATGGTTTTCTGCACCGAGGTTTTCGATGGGTGGTGGTCTTGAGAGCCGCTGTGTACGTGCGAGTCGCACGGCACCGTTCGCATCGTACACACGACCTACGTAGCGGCTCTCAAGACCACCACCCATCCAAAAACTCGGTGCAGAAAACCATATGCTGTAACTCAACATCTAATGTTCCTGATGATGGGCGCATGTACCCGAAACATGTCGAGCTAAGAATACATCAATAAAATTACCAAGTTGCATCAAATTGGCGTTTCACTTTATTTCAAGAATAACAGATATTTTACATGAAGACAAATGTACGTTTCTCATAACATCCAGCTCACTTCTTCGTAGAATGAGAACTATTTCAGAAAAATTTGTACAGAAAATCAGTACACGCTGTATACATCCTCTGAATTTTTTTTCCAAAATCTTGTCATTTATGAGATAACTTAGAAAAATATGGTAAAGCTAAGCACGGCGTAGATGAAAATATGGCGCATGCTCACTGCAAGCTGGATACTTAAGGTTACAGACACACACTCAGAATATGTAATACTTCTTGCTTTTCCACTGCATCAATGGTTGCACGAACGCGCCTCAATGCTACTTTAGACGTTCATTGCCTGACTTGTTTCTTCTACAGAGAACTTAAAATGTGCGGGTCACCTGCAGATGGAGTCCTGATAATTTTTTATTAGATCAGTTCAGATCAGTCACTTCGGAAGATGATTCTGAAGTGGAACTGGCTCCAGAGTCTAAACTGTGAATACCGAAGGGCATTTGTTTTCATTTTTATGTGATAGTGTGCTGTTGAAGTTTGGTGCAAATTAAGAAGGTTTATCCAGTGAACGCCGGGACAGTTCGCTCTGTATAGCGACTGGCTAGGGGCTCCAGAGTCTGGGGTTTCGAAATACGGCGCGGGCGAAATACCCATCCTGTACGGCACAAGGGGCCACCAAGCCCCCTGTACAATGGATACCAGGTCTCTTTTCCGGGCTTAAACTGGTCGGAGCGAGGCCTTAATCACACACTTACCCACATCAATCATCGATGTTAAAGAAAGACTAGAGCTACACCCTACTCCCCCTCAGGTCCTTCGCGGCCTGTCATAGGGTGAACAGGTTGACTGTCAAGTTCCAGCATCACTGGCGACATTTATGACCGATACTTTTAATACCTGACTGACTACGGGCTGGACGGTACGGGGATCGAATCCCGGTGGGGGCGAGATTTTCCGCACCTGTCCAGACCGGCCCTAGGGCCCATCCAGCCTCCTGTACAATGGGTACCGGGTTTTTCCCGGAGGTAAATTGCGGCCGAGGCGTGACGCTGACCCCTCACCCCTTCTACTGCTGTGGTCAAGAAAGAGTAGAGGTATACCTCTACTCCCCCTATGGGCCGTACGGCCTGTAGACAGCCTCAGTGCCTGTACAAAGGTGCACTTTTTTTTTTAATTTTAAATACCAGGCAAATAGCCTAGCTGTAAAACAGAAGTTGTCTCATTGCATGCCCAACAGGCACAGAAGCGAGGCAGAGGTGCATATAAAAACCGACGCTAGAAGGGGGGAGGGGGTGTTCAACTCCACGCCCTGGCCGCCTTACCCACTGGGAAGAGATCCATTACCCACTGGTGATATCTGATGGCATTCAAATAACAATAAATTCGATCACAACATCACGGCTATTCCTAAAAGAAGAAATCTACGTGTACCAACATGACGACCAATCAGTTGTTTGTAGACGAAAAATAAAACAGGCAATATGCGTATACACGCAACATTGAGGCGCTTTCGATTAACCATAGTTGCAGTGGAAAAGCAATAAGTATAACATATTCTAAGTGTGTATTTGTAGCCTTATTTATTCACCATGCAAAGCGCATGCGCCGTGTTGTATTGTCATCTGTGACATGTCCGGGTATATCACATTTTTCCACATTATCTCATAAACGGCACTATTTTCGGAGAAAAGTTATTGGACATAAAACGTGTGTTTTGTTTTTCCCTACAAATTGTGCCTGAGATATTTCTCATTCCAAGAAGAATTCAGCAACGTATTATCATAAATATGCACAGGCCTTCATATAAAGTAACTGCACGTTGTTCTTGTCAGATCTGAAAGAAAGTTGAATTTTCTCAACAGATTTTCGATAAATATTCAAATATCAAATTTAATGCAAATATATCAAGTGGGACCTGAGACAGACAGACAGACAGACATAGCGAAGCTAATAGAAGCTTTTCACAATTTTGCAAACTCTCCTAAAACCGACTCCCGAAACGTCGTGTTAGCCTACATAAAATACCCCTCAGGCAGAGGACAGTGCCCATCATTTTACTGTGTAATGAATAAACAAGCTCTTGGTATAAAGACATACTATGCAAATCTAAAGTTCTTCAAAAGCAGATTAGTCACAAAAGGTTCGAAATTAAAATTATATAGAACAGTAATAAGACCAATAGTGACCTATGCATCAGAAACATGGGTACTGAAAGAAAATATAATTCTGAAACTGCTAGTCTTTGAGAGGAAAATCTTAAGAGGAATATTTGGGCCCACGAAAGAAAATCAAACATGGAGGATTAAAAACAATGAAGAATTGGACAAACTGATAAAGCATGAAAATATAGTCAACTACTTCAAAACCCAGATACTAAGCTGGTTCGGCCATATATAAAGAATGCCTGAATCCAGGGCAACTAAGAAGATATTTAAATGGAATCCATTAATCACGAGACCTAGAGGAAGATCCAAATATAGATGGGAAGAAAACTTCATACAGGACCTTGGTCAAATGAAGATCAAAAATTTGTTAACCTGTGTCCAGGATAGAGCAAAGTGGAAGGATGTCGTTGAGAATGCCAACAACTCCAATTAAAGGAGGTTCAGCGCCTGAAGAATGAGAATGAATAAACAAATCATGTATTTTTCTTCATAAATATCGGCTTTTGGAAAGACGTGTTTATAAATTCAAGGTTAACATAATGAAATACCAGAAGCTATTTCAAAGAATTTCACGTTGTCATGTTAATTATGCTGTTCGCTGTATGCAGATTGCACGGCACACAGGGCTGCTCAGACTTCAAATTCAATGTTTTGTGCTTTAAAAATATTTGTCTTTCTTAATCCTGCACAAAAACGAGATGACCTGAATTGTAATTAGACCTTCATTACATATTGTATAGGCACATATGGTAATCACCGCCTACAGACGTGTCCTGTCTATTACTCCTGCTCTAGAAACTGTTGTCACAGCGTCCTTACGCGTGTAAAATTAAACAATAAATAATCTACGTTTAGTTACTGCGCTACAAGCCGGAATATCGCGGGTTCGATTCCCCATGACGTCGTTGGAATTTTTTATTGATATAATCTTTCCGGCCGCACTATGACCCTGGAGAAATTAGTACGGTTGATATTTCCTGAGGGGGGGGGGGGTTAAGGCGCCCGGTGCGCAGGGCTGACAATCTTAACAATCTTCATGTGCCGATTGTCTAGAAATCTGGGAGCCTCAACCTCCTGCAGCCTTCAGGGCCTGTCCAGGCCTGTAATGGGATTGCTTTACCTTTGTAATCCAGGTTTATAGGAACTGAAAAAGTGAGCCCAAAGAACGGAATTTTGGAATTAATATCATTTTATAATATAGGCCAAATGTAAGTATCTAATAGAGATGTCTATTTATAACAAAACACCTTTCATTGCAACAGTATTTATCCAGCATGCACTTACTTACGATACATTGTGGGATTCTCTTGTGTAATTTACATGCTATTATTCAGCGTTTTACAAGCGGCGTTGTTATAGGCAAGTAATTTCAAGCTACAAATTTAAAATTATTTACGTTTATTGATGTTTACAGCTAAATATAAATCAACCCTTCCCCTTTGGAAAAGCGGACCGTCGGGTGCTGTCCCAAAGCCTCAGAGAATGAGAACGTGGAAGTGGTCGTGGCCTAATTTTGGTCAGGGACTACCGTCTTGGCGTTGTCCTTCTACGATTGAGAAAACCCGCGAAGAGTCTGCCCGTGTAACTGGTTTTCTGGTTAAATAAGATACCCCCCGTAAACAGGGGAGAAGTTGTCATCTGATTGATAGCGACGTGTTTTGCCTTTAGGCTTTACACATTTAGCTTCTTCTTATTAATATTCACTGTGCCTCGCTTTCGTTCCGATGTGTCGCGTTTCATCGATAATGTGGGGCCCCAGTTCTGCGTCGTATACAGCGGTGGCTGGCGGTGACGTCATGTCCACGCACTGAATGTCGCTCGCGGGGAGCACAGCCATTTTGGATTCCCTTGAGAGTCGGCAGTAGTGCTGTTCCATGTCTGCATTACTCTTCATTTTAGTAGTGACGGCTCGGTGCGGCCTCAGTCTACAGGGAGCACAGGCCAGATGGGGTCGCTATCGGCAGGTCCACATCACTTACCGCTTCACACTACAGACAGTGTAGTTTCGTCCGTGTTTACTTATTGGAAGCATGTAGGCGAGCGGAGATGTACCTCCACTCATTCTTAAACTTTGGGTCCTACGTGCAATTAGTTTCGCATCCTAGCCGCTTCAGTCCCCGAGAAAAGAGCCATCGGTACTTGTTGAAAAGGAGGTGGAGCAGAACCCAGAGCCGGTCTGGAATCACGGAGAACGGATCAAATTATGGCCGCAACCAAAAACCGAACTACAAGTGCGAAGACTTCCAGTCTCTATCGTAGTCACTGTACCGAGTACGTGTCCTGTTTCATTGCAGTTAGCGTAGTGACAGCTAGAGGTAAAGATAAAGGTAAATTCACCCTAGAACAGGCCACGGAGGCCCAGAGGGGGAGTACAGATATAGCTCTACTCTTTCTTCAACCTCGGCGCTAGATGGGGTGGATGGTCAACGCCACGACCCGGCCGCTTTACCCCCGGGAAATACCCGGTACCCATTGTATAGGAGATTTGGTGGACCACAGGGATCGGTCTGGAGGGGTGCGGAAAAGTCGCCCCCACCGGGATTTGATCCCCGGACCATCCAGCCCGTAGCGAGTCGCTATATCGAGTGAAAGGTAATACTTATTATTAACCCAGATGTCTCAGTTTCGCTTCCTGACTCACAGACCGCCTTAGCGTGTCTTCAGACCCTCCATATTAATGTCTTTTCATGAAGATTTCCTTCGTGGGAAGATGTCTTTCAGTCAGACCACAAATTCGCAACTTCTTACGTAATCCGACGTTTAATTACGGTGTTCTCAAGACCTCATCCGGAGCCAGATTAATCCAATCAACATTGTCACACCCCACTTTTTAAAAATACATTTTAATATTACACGTCCATTTATATTGTGGTTTGCCAAGTGGTCTTTACTCCTCCGGTTTACCAAATAATATTTGGCGCACCCTGCAATTTGTCATGTTTCTCATTACGCTGTTTTTACCTTGCGATCGTCCCAGATTTACGCACCGAGTCTCTACTTCTAAGCAGTTCTTTCCGCCACTTGCAGTAGCTGTCAATCAGTCCGGTGGTCAGACATTTTGATTTTTGGTGAGGCTGCCGCGCATGAGTGCGTCACTGATAACGCACAAAATTCTATTTCCTCAGATCGTTTTTCACAAAATATCAACCATAAGTGTCTTTTAAGACTAAGTGTTATTGTTAGTTTCTATTTGCTTTTCTACATGAAAATATCGCACTTTATGTATGACCTTGTCCATTTGGCAAATATTTCGTAAATATGCAAGTCGTTTGACATTGTCTTTCGAATGTTTACATTAAGGATTACTTCCTGATTTGGATTAAATTCGTACATTACCAAGAAACTATTTAACATGCAGGACTCAGAGGAATATTAATAGGCCTACCAATTTACTTGAAGTTCGGTATTTTTGTCTATTCGTAAATTCTATACACACTTTTTACAATAAAACCAACTAGATGCACTAATTTCTCAAATTTATTTTTGGAATAAAACTCTGCATGTTTCGAACAGTTCCTGCAGAACTGCAGTTCCTTCCCGATCCTACTAGCAAACTGCCAGCAAACCTGTATGACATATACAATTGCTGTGTGAACTGTGAAAAATTCCTGATGATGAACAGAGGAACTGTTCGAAACATGCAGAGTTTTATTCCAAAAATAAATTTGAGAAATCAGTGCATCTAGTTGGTTTTATTATAAGAATTTTTCACGATGCACGGTCACCTGAACGTCAAATTCTATACTCACTTTTGCGAAAGGTAGAGCGTGGAGTAATAATTTATTCAACTCTCTCACAGAACGCTGTGTGCTCTTATCTTGGGCTCATGGTGTATACGGTGTATTTGGTGTATATGGTGTATATGAGCACTTGGAGTGGCGGGGGGATAAAAGTGACGGAAAAGCTAAAGGATCTGCGATCGAATAAAGGCGGGTATTTTCAATAATGAAGTTAATGTTAGATTTTCAAGACCGAGTCTGCACCATGGCGTTGATTTGTTTAGTTTAGGTAAAATTGACAAATTTTAATTATTCGATTTTTTAGCAAAGGTAGCACATATTATGAGAAGTGGTTACCATGAGAAGTATGAGATGGGCTGGGCATGTGGTGCGTATGGGTGAGGAGAGGGGGTGTATAGGGTCTTGCTGCGGAAACCGGAGGGAAGGAGACCACTGGGGAGACCTAGGCGTAGATGGGTGGATAATATTAGGATGGATCTCCAGGAGGTGGAATGTGGGTATATGGACTGGATTGGGCTGGCCCATGATAGAGACAGGTGGCGAAAGCTTGTGAGTGCGGTAATGAACCTTCTGGTTCCGTGAAATGTGGGGAATTTCTTGACTAGTTGCAAACCAGTTAGCTTCTCAAGAAGGACTCTGCACCATGGAGTAAGTAAGTACATAATATATGGTTTTATTTTAGTGTTGTCAAATACATCCTATTTTAACTAAGTTTCACACATCATCAATCTCAGCTGAGTGGCCACTTGCTATTGGGATTTAATGAAATACATATTATGATTTTAAGTCATTCTGATACATATATTGTCCCAGTTCTGCGCAAAGAGAATCAATTATGCTAGAATGTACAAGGATGAGTCAAATGAGAACTTTAAATAATCTAATATAATTATGTGTTAATTTGTAAGGTTTTCAGTTGATTCTCCCTCGTATATGTATTATTAGTATGGAGTTACTTTAATTTCCACGTGTAGTATTATTTGATACTGGATCCTAAGCGAAATTATATAACGATATTTGCATTTGAGACATTTCGAAACATATACTACTTTAATTAGCTTACTGGAAGTCGCCGTGTTTTTTCTTTTTTCTTTTTTAATAATTTTTCACTTCCGGTATTTGCACCGATATCTATATACATATTATTCAGTTCCACTTGTACCGTAGTGTAAATATTTATTTAAACTGATTACAGGATCAATTTGTAATTTATCCTTGTACACACTGTATGTACTATCTGTGCAATAAATCTCTTTAACAAAACCTTTCCAACTCATTACACTCCGATAACCATGCCATAATAACTTACAGAGTCGGCGCCACTAATAAAATCGTTATATAAGCAACCGATTAATAAATAAGTTAATAATCCTACACACAGGGAACAGTAACAAATCAAAGCCCAGTGGTTACCATGTGCACCGCCTGGCTTAATATTTTAAATCCTGCTTTCTGCCGGTCCGACTGGCCGCGCGGTCTAAGACGTGGGTCTGCGAGCGCTCGCGTGCTGAGATTGAGGGTTCGAATCCCGTCGGGGGAATGGATGTTTGTCTGTTATGAATGTTGTGTGTTTTCAGGTAGAGGTCTCTGCGGAGAGCTGATTGCTTGTCCAGAGAAGTCCCGCCAAACGTGATGCATCGCTGTGTGTGATTTAGAAACCTCCATAATAAGGAGGCCATGGATCGCGTTGGTTACAGCGCCATTGGTAAAAAGGAAATTCTGCTTTCTGCTGTTTGGGTGCGTTCGCAATATCGCGAAGAGCGGCTATTAGCTTCGCAATGTTTATCTGTCTGTCTGTCTGTCTGTCTGTGTATTCACATTGGCCATCTCGGAATTTTCATGAAATTTGATCCTCGAGTATTTTTCGAAAAATCTGTCGAGAAAATTTAGGTTTCATTAAAATCTGGCAAGAATAACGAACACTTTATATGTAGACCTATTTACATTTATGGCATCTCTCTGAATTCTTCTTAGAACGCGAAATGTTAAAAAAAAATGGTAGAGAAAATCAAAACACACGTTTTATGTCCAATAACCATTTTTTCCCTAAAATCTTACTACCGCTTATAAGATAAAGTTGAAAAAGATGGTACAGCAGGGCAGGCCACAGATGACAATATAATACGTTACAGGTTCATTGCACACTGCATACCTAAGGATTCAAACACGAACTCATAATATGTAGTACTTATTTCTTTTCGATGGTAACAATAGTGGTAACAATAGTGGTAACAATAGTGGTAACAATAGTGGTAACAATAGTGGTAACAATAGTTACACGAGAGCAATTCACTGTTACGTTTATACGCACACTTCTGTCTTGTATGTGTTTTGTTTGTTTCTCAGGACGAAGAGCGACCTTTGACCTCTACAGTATTAAGGAACTTGTTTTGTATCCCTAAAGTGTTGTGTTTAATGCGCGGTACTGAAGCAGAGTCCTTGAGAAGCCAACTGTTCCTAAAATAAACAAGAAATTCCCCGCATTTTATGGAATCTGAAGATTCATCACCGCATTAACATAGAGCCCGTAACCTGTCCGTGTCCTGAGCCAGCTGAACCACATCCTAACCCCCTACCCAACCGACTTATGTCCTCTCTTGTGGTTGTAACAGATTGGTAAAATATAATGAATGATGACCTTATTTGGTGTTCTCAGTGCTGCCTGTAGCAGCTACAGCTCTTCCCATGTTATTATGAGCGTACACCCACAAGGTTGAAAGAACACAGCCCCTGTTTGTTTAAGGTGTTATAGCGCCCCGTCGGCCGCGGTGCAACGCCTAGCGGTCACGTACAACACCACATCCATCCCAAACACACCGCCGGAGAAAAACAGACATTCCAGATCACGCCACCTCTGTTGCTTGCACTCATTCTTCTACACGTCCAGCACAGCTTCATGTCTAATCAGTCCGCGACCTACCCTCTGGTTTGTACAGTACGCGACGTGTTGTACTGACTGTATTGGTCACTAGGATAAGCTGATAAGTGATCAGGTCATTGCAGGCTGCCTGCAGCAGGCTATTTTATCGTCAGAATCGCGGCATCCTTGAACATTCCAAACAAATTACATTTCGCCCACAGGCAATACGGCATTTATCTTGTGTTTGACATACATGTTGGTACTAAACATACAGCTGTGTTATCAGAATTATACAGGTCTAAATACCGCCAAAACAACTAATTTGTTTTATTATGATCATCATCATCATCATCATCTTATTATTATTATTATTATTTTAAGGCCACATGTTTCGACCAGGCCGCCGACATAATAGAGAGTGCAGAATATAATTGAATTATTTACTGTTAATAATTGAAAACTCGATTATTAAAATTAAATAATGCAAATGCACTTTGCACTATTTGTGATTTTGGTGGCCTGAACATGACCATCCTTGATCGAAAGGTGTTAACGTAAATTAATAATAATAATAATAATACAATTTCGTTGTGTTGACGGTATTCAATCCTTTACACACGTAATTGTGTTAAGTGTGACCGTCACTAGATGATCTGTGGTCACAACAAACATCTATTACGTCATTAAACAGCATTAACCGACCGTGCTTTGTAACGGTGAGGCTGTGTTTTCTAGGCGGTAAGAAGAAAATTTTGTGGGCCAGTATAGCTCAGTTGGTATAGTTACTCACTACGAGCTGCACGGTCCGGGGATCGAATCCCGATGGCGGCGGAATTTTCCGAAACCCTACAGAACGTCCATGGTGCCTACCCAGTTTCCTCTACAATAGGTACTGGGTCCCTTTGCCAGGCATAAAGCCGCCAGAGCGTGGCGTTGACCATCCACTCCATTCTAACACTGAGGTCAAGAAGGAGGACAGCTACGCCTCTACTACCCCTCTGGGCCTTCATGTCCTGTTCGGGAGGGAAATTTACGTTTTACGAAGTGGATTTTGAGGTAAGAATATTATATACATGAAGGTCGTGCTTGGGAGAGTCAAGGAAAGATCATATTCTGAGGGTATGCTTGAGAACAGGACGCTGTGGGGATAATTAGTACCTGAGAGGAAGACTGCCACAGAAGGCTGGAGACATCTGCACAATGAGGAACTTCATAAATTTTAGACTGTAGCAGATTAAAGGTAATGAGATGGGCAGGGCTGTAACAAAGGTAGGAGGGGCGAGGATTTCATTTAGAATATTTTGGAAAACCTATAAAGTAAAAGAAGTAGCGGAAAACTAGACAGGAATGGGAATGGGAAGATGTAAAAAAATCTTCGCAAGTTATCAATGAGGTGCTGTTGTGAAGACGGCAATGAACAATTGGATTCCATAAAAAACGAGGAGTAGCTTGAGCAGCAAAGTGACTGCTAAATTCTCTAGAATGATTTTGCACAATAAATTTGAGATGGATTGTGTATATAGCATGGGTAAACGTGAAGAAAAAGAAAAAAATTGGAATAGGCGTCGATGAGTGGATGATATTACAGCGTACCTTGAATAAGTGACGGGGTCATAGGCTGGATTGATCTGGCTCAGGATAGGGTGGGTGGCGTGCTGTTGTGATAAATAGTAGTAGGCGTATCCCAGGAGATGTCTGCCTTCATTTTCAGTGTTCACATATGCTTATGTTTGAAAATTTGGACCCTGAAGAAGAATGCATAAACCTCCTCCAATCTGTCTGTAAGTATTTACCAAACTACGCGGCATTTTATCCAAGAATATTTCTTTCTTTCGCTGTAGTTACTTGGCACTGGCATTCCTCAAAACGCGTCTTCCGTACCAGCATTTATACGGATAAATTATTATTATTATTATTATTATTATTATTATTATTATTATTACTGCAATTGAGTTTTCACTCGGTGGCAGTAGTCCTTACACTAGTACAGACAAAACAAATAAGAATAAATGTACATGAAAGAAAGAGTACAAAAACACAATACAAATAATACAAAACACAATAAATACAAGTTCACGTATTACCAAAACACATTGTCAGAACACCCACACCGAATAATTTGAAATTTCTTTTAATTGGGGTTTTTTTAACGACTCCCTTGGTCGGAATGAAGGTTACATTAATAACCTGAAAGACAATAAGTTCAAATGATTTTATGCTCTAACAACAATCTCAGTCATTACAGGACGACCCACAGAAACGAGCAATATATGACGCCAATGTACACGCTATTTCCGATGACGTAGCCCCCGCAACCAAAAACGAAGCTGTTAATATGCAAGTCAATCCACAGTCACCCCCTGGTGTTAATACAGCATCCATCACGCACAAGCAGCTGTTCTAAGGCTCGCTATAAGCCCTCTGATCCTGACAGAGGAGGCTTATTGAGAGAGCGGGACTGGACTGGCAGCTGATCCATGATACTACGAGTCTGATTCATGTGACGTCATGCCTAACAGTAATATGTAGCCAGGATTTCGCATGGTACGATCAAATGATATGTATCACCAGCAGGGAAAGTTTACAAATATTGCACGGCACGCTACAAGTAGAGTTGATAGAAGTGAATAAAATTAGATATGTCTGTACATTAGTCTTTGTTTATCACGTGCGAAAGTACAGGACGAATTTGGTTGGAATTTGGTAGTAAGGATTAGAAATCAAACTGTCAGCGAGAGAAGATTTGAGAGATTACAACTCAAACTTCAGCGAGAAGATTTTTGAGGGATTAGAACTCAAACTGTCAACGAGAATATTTGAGGCTTCGACAGTGGTCTCCCTTCTTCCAGGGATGTGGTGCCTCATCTCTGGGTGATTAGTGCTCGACCTCTCGTGGTGGCGTGGTTGTCTCATTTCTAGGTGAAACAAGTCCAAATTTCGCCCTTGAAGGTGTGAAAACCACACCACTCAAGACGTCGGACACCAAATCACCCAGTGCTGGGGCACTACATCCCGGAAGAACGTATTCGGCTCGACCGACGAATTTAAATTCGGCTCATAAATACGAATAGATATTGCCCTAAAACTTCCCGGAAGATATCCGTTAGCATAACCGAAGATTTAAGTTCTATAAAAACCTATGCCCCGGGTACCACCACTGCACATGACACTGTGACAATTTCATTCATTTTCAAACCTTACAACCAAAGCCATTGATCCAGTTTAAGGTTGCCTTACTTTCTTGCATCTGCTCTCCAGTGGCATTTAATTTCAATAGACCTTCTCACCATCCAATCTAGAATCCCACTTAGTTGCAAGCCCACTCATTCTACTAACTTAACATTAGAAACTGATTTATGTAAATCAAGAAATTCCTCCGCAAGCACTTCCCAGATGCGGCCAATTATTTCATCATTCCAACGTCCACATATTTTCATCAGGACATTTTTCCTACAATGTCATATGTTAACCCTCAGAAAGGACCACACTGTATAACTTTACAAAATAACTGGTAACAATATTTCTTAGTCTTGTTCGTATTGCTTTTGAAAGCAAGATATTTTACAACAATGTGTTGATAAAGTTTCAGGTGTTCTCGACCCTTAAGTCATTGTTGACTGGTAAATGGCTACGGACGTTTTACAAGATTAATTCTTACCATTTCCATTAGCGTCCCTGTACATGGCCTACCTACTTGAAGAACTAATTATTCAGGATACAGAAATAAACTATTAGCTTCTTCACGTCCGTCAGTCCGTGCGTCTGTCTTTTCGCGTGGAAAAACTCAGCCTCCACTAGACGGAATTCCACGAAATTTGGCATTCGAATATTATTCGAAAATCTGTCGAGAAGATTCAAGTTTCATTAAAATTTGCCAAGAATAACGGTACTTTACATGAAGACCTAAAGTACATTTATGATAATATCTCTCTCAGTTCTTCTAAGAATGAAAAATTCCTCTGACACAGTTGTAGAGAAATCGAAACACAAATATTATATTCGATAAAGTTTTTTCCGAAAATCGTGCCGTTTACGAGAAAATGTGACAAAATATTGTACAGCCATGCAGACGACAGATAACAATATAACACGGCGCATGCGCTTTGCATGCTGGATAACTAAGACTACAAACACAAACTCAGATTATGTATCATTTAATGCTTTTCCACGACAAAGATAGTTAAGCGAAAGTGCTTTAATATTACGTTATATGTTCACTGCCTGTCTTATTAACAATTTCTTAGACTCTTTCTAAGTATGTTGTTACGTTAACATTATTTTTCTGACTAAAAACAAATAAGCCTACGTATTGTCTCCGTTTTCATGGACGAAGAATTTCGTGTCGATCTTAACTCATTCAAATAAAGTCAGATATTTTGCAGTTTATGTGATGGTGTTTAAAATGTCTACGTGACACACACACAGGTTAGACAGAATTCGATATCGATGTTCTTTGAAAGGCACTTCGAGCTCTTGTGTGTCGAATAGAGCGCCTTCTAAGCTCGTCCACTGCGTTTATAAATCCCGGTTTATCTGACACGGCGTACAATAGCGGGTTTATAAAACGCAATGCAATAACCATTATTTGGCTGCTTGGGAGTTTAGTTAGAAAGATTCAGTGCGCAATAATAGGCAGAAGCATTAAACAGGTTTCAACGTAGGCAGTTTTAAAACTCCGGGTGGACCCGCACAACGACCCAATAAAAATGGCCCATAACAGGAGGGGCAATGTTCAGCGTGGATATTGCGCGGCAAACTGCTGTTAAGAGTCCTGAATACTGCCAAGAAAATTATATGAAATTCAGAATTCTGGAGTATTCCCTATGTTATAACACCATACTCAACGACTTGGGATTAAGTTCGTCTCAGACTTTCCTCGGTTAAAAATAGTTCAAAGAAATACCAGTCTAATTAATTAATTACAATATTAGGTCTGATCAGCAGTTATCGTTCAATGATACGGAATAATGTAAATTAATCCTTAATATTAATATCTGATATGATCCATTATATAATCGAAATTAAATATGTAAAAGCCAGAGGACCTCCTTTGTTGAGGGTGCGAAAATAATTGCAAGCAAGTTCCAAATTTAGAACAAAATGTTAATACTTGAAGTAACTAATACATTAATTTTTGTTTCGTTAGTAATTATAACTAAGTAAATAAACAAACCGTCTCTATCCAGAGCAATATCAATTCAGTCCACAGTCAACCATCCTCCATTTTAAGGACTTGTTTTAATAATATACCCCACCTACGCTTAAGACTTGCAAATGATCACTTTCCCTATGGTTTCATCAACAAAAACTGTATACATCAGTTCCCTTTCCATAATATAATATAATATAATATAATATAATATAATATAATATAATATAATATAATATAATATAATATAATATAA
>Ga0123354_10008589_pt1 | contig 15548 bp, 7 predicted proteins | sample TergutLab28metaG_2_FD_97872 | JGI IMG/M metagenome (GOLD analysis project Ga0123354, IMG submission 97872) | Labiotermes labralis P4 segment gut microbial communities from Petit-Saut dam, French Guiana - Lab288 P4 | ecosystem: Host-associated > Arthropoda: Insects > Digestive system > Gut ...
ATAGATAGATAGATAGATAGATAGATAGATAGATAGATAGATAGATAGATAGATAGATAGATAGATAGATAGATAGATAGATAGATAGATAGATAGATAGATAGATAAATAGATAGATCGATGGATGGGTGGATGGATGGACGGACGGACGGACGGACAGTAGGTAGGTAGGTAGGTAGGTGGGTGGGTGAGTGGATGGATGGAAGGATGGATGGATGAATAGATAGATTCAGGCATATACAGTCCCCAGTCCACTTCCCTCATGTGCACACACGCAAAGAAAGAAAGAAACAAACACACACTGTCCTCTAGCAGAGACTATACCACTAATATTATACACGAACTGTGAAAGCGAACCAGTATTTTCCCACTTAAATTCGACACCGGGGCAGGGCCGAAAGTTATATCTGTAGTGTAAAATGTGTGTGAATTTCATATGGAATAAAACAGCACTCGTATTTTCATTATCCAAATTAATGCGAATTAATTAGCTCGCGTAACAATTCAACATCATGATTATATAATTTTTCTCTTTTTGATCTGTTAATTTACTTACATGCACCCCTGGTAACTAATTATTTAATGACTTGATAATTAATTAGGTATGTGTCTTATCTAACCGAATTATACCTAATCAGCTGATTAATGTCTTACCCATTTTAAATGTCTGGTCCCTTGGTGGCAGGTCATAATGGTGGGGGGGGGGGGCGGATGAAAGAGAGATATCCTGCTACCATAATTAATTGCAGGTTTTCTCCTAGCTCCATGTGCTTCATCTCTTAACATCCAATATCCATCTCCAACCCCTCGTCACTGGTTTCCTGTGCATTCTGAGCTAGACTTTTCATTACAGTTTTGGGTTCTGTAAAAGCAGGGAATTTCTGTAACAGCTGACTGTCAGTCACGTTCTCAGAGAAACCTGCATCATTTGGTGTGCCTCAGACTCGAGGGAATATTTGGAACAGGCGAATATTTTCCGTATCGCAGGCAATGAAAATGCTTTGAGGGGTGTTTGACCGTGCATCTTCCTCATTAAATAAAGTGAAATGCCAACTTGATGCAACTAGGTAATTTTATTGATGTGTTCTTAGCTCGACATGTTTCATCATCAGGAGCATTAGATGTTGAGTTGCAGCATATGGTTTTCTGCACCGAGTTTTTGGATGGGTGGTGGTCTTGAGAGTCGCTGCATAGGTCGTGTGTGCGGTGCATTCACGTGACCATTGTTTCAATGGAAACTCCCAACAGTGTGTGCCTGTTTTGGTTTTTCTTGAACTGCATCTCACTATCAGCAGTACAAAAGTATTGGGTGTTGCACAGAAATGCTGTGACGGGGAATGCGAGTTACGATCGCAGATAAGAACCAAACGTATAGCCCGAATTTTTTTCTTTCCTATTTTAAACAAATTGGGAGTCTCGACAGATTAAAAAAAAAGCCCCCAGTTTTAATTTTCACGTAAATCCGCCGAGCGGGAACCGCGCCGATGTTTGCGGACATATGGACAGGCAGTTGCGACTATTGGAAGGCGCTTAAATGTCAGCATTTATATTTATCCGTGCATCCAATATGCCAATATGCGGACACACACGATATCGCCGCTAAAAAAAAAAAAGAATTGGACTTTGTTTGCCTGACTTGCAGCTATTAACGTGACAAAGTTCTATGTAATGGACATTTGAACCTTGCTGTCACTGCCTTTGTGTCCCACTCGGCCTTCTGTCTACCGATTCAGATTTTCTTTTGCTGTATGGTGGAGAAGCCTGAAAGAGATGAATTTTCACTTCTGCTCACACTGTATGCTTGTTTGGCGTGACCGACACAAATGTGTTGGAACAAATTTACCTTTACGTCTCACGTACGCTAATTCTGTCTTCTGTTACAGTTGAAAAGTATACATGAATATTTTCTGGGAAAATTGCCGATTCGTGGTAGAAATTTCTGTGACTTTTTTTGGGGTAAGTACAAGTTGTACGTGAGAATTGCGACTTAAACTTATACACACACACACACATACACACACACTCACGCACACACACATCACACACACACACATACACAAACACACATAAACTCACACATACACACACACACACACTCACGCACACACATACACACACACACACCACACACACACACAAACACATATACACACACACACATACAACCACACCACACACACACACACCACACACGCACACATACACACACACAAGCACTGAAGGGAAGTGAAGTGAATTTCAATGAAGATCTTTGGTGAAATGTGTGTATTTTTACCCAAATTTTAGTTATGTTAAATATCTGTATGTAGCTTCTGTGCAGTACGATGTCTCATTATTATTTGCTTCTAATTGTTGTTGTCCAAATACTCGACTTATTTGTTTTAATATTCTTTTTATGTTTATTTTCTTGTTTTATGTTTGTTTAGTTTGTTCTGTGTTTTGGTGTTCTTTTGTGTATTGTTTCACATTCTTTATATAGCTGTCACTTGCCTATTTTTGCACAAGCTTACCGACCACTGCCGCCAGGTGGAAACCCAATTGCAGTAACAAAATATCACATCATAATCTTTAAGCCATTTACACTTCATTTTATTACCCTTTCTTCGTCTGTATCCCACGAGATTGCAAAATTTTCAAATCAAATTATTAACTGACATGTAAATTACAAGACATATCTCGAACTTAACGTGACGAGTATACCCCGATTTTTATTTGGCGATGCCATTCCAGTCACGACGCACTGCCTGTATGTCCCTGTCACGGATTAGGCCCGTAGGGATAGCTTGCAGCAGAAATCTCCAATGCTCTTTCAAAATGCTGACTGTTTAAGTCAACGTGCATATATGCACAGGAACCCAAGTACCCTCGGTGATCTGCACTTCAATCCACTTTCTCTTCCACTGTTCCAAAGCGGAAATATGCCTTGTCTGCTCCTTTTCCTTCTTCCGTCCCTCATGATTCGTCTCCTCTCTTTTCTTTTACTCCTCCTTTGTTTGCTTAAGTGCTTTTTTATTCTTCTCGTTTCCTCCACTTCTCCCTTTTTTCTGCTGAATTCTCTCATATTCTCCTTCGCTCTCTTTGACGTCTTGCCTCATTTCTCCCTAACTTTCTACACTTTATTATCTTTCTTTCTTTCTTTCTTTCTTCCCTTATTATTCTCCTACCTACTCCTGTTACTGGAGTTCGTCTCTCTGACGCTTCAGAACTATCTGCTTAGCCCTTAGGTCAAACTACTTCCTTCTTACAATACTGTGTGGCACCTTTCCCTGATGCAGGCTCATAAGACTCCCATTCTGCTTCTCTTTGTTAAAGAGTGCGACGTTCATATTTCAGCTACCGTGGGAAAGTAAATGTTAAAAACCTTGCCGGGTTGCTTAGATTTAAGCCAAATTGGGAAATATTAAGGATAACACTAAGTAGACCAAATACATGATAAATTATTTGTGTATTCATGTAGCCTGTTTGGAATATGTAAGAAAGGCAACCCAAAAGTTATTCAGTAAATCTGAATGGAGAAAACTCCTTTAGAAATCAGATCGTAGATGGGAGTTTAATTTGAAAGGGATTTTATAAAATGGTTTATGAAAATATGTGTTAGGTTTAGGTCAAGTGGCAGAATTGGTGTCCAAGAATGGATGTTTGTGAATACAGCAATGAAACTTCGAATTCTATGTACCTGGCCATTTTTTTAATTGAACCATTCTATTGTTAGGAAGGAAAATGCGTTACGCGGTTTCACTGTCACTTACAAGCCACAGGTAATTATCATGTTGCGAGATATTAATTCACCCAAGTCCATTACTATGAATACAGTAACATCTCTGCCCCATACTGATTTTATTATTCGCCACTCATAAAACAGAGGAGTATATTTTATTCAACGGGGGTTTCAGTGATATTTTCAAGTACTGTAATTATTTTCTGTTTTAAAATTTTTATAACCTTCCGTTTAAACCAAACCTGCATTGGTGTGTGCTTACAAGTCAAAAGAATGTTCAAATGGAAACAAGTCAGTTATTCTCCTGAAACTAACGCAACCATTGATTAGCTGTCTAGATATACTGACATCCGGCTTATTTTCAATAACTGTCAATCACACTCCAGAATTTTTGGATAGAACATATTAAGGGCACGTGTTCTAAACGTGGTCTTCACACACGGTACCACGGCACGTGTTCGCGGGTTGTGCGATTGGTAGTGCTTTGTTGGCGCGTACTCATTTCACTGCATGAACTGGAACACATTCTGTGTTCTGGTAGAACTGCTTTAGCTTCGCGTTGATATGGAGGAACTTAGAAAAAGTTCAGGGTTTTTAGTTAACAGAAATACTTAATTAAGTAGACCAGTAAATGCATACAAATTATGATATTACAGTTATCTCTATACATAATCTCTCCTGCATATTTCAGAAAACTTTCGCCATCTTCAGGGAGACTATAATACAAAGAAATCTTTGTATTGTCGTCCACTGAAGAAATTCCTTTGTATTATCATCTCCCTGAAGACAATAGTGCGCTGGAATTCATTTTTATCATCGCCTTTCTAAAGATGGCGAATGTGCGCCGAAATATGTAGGACAGGCTATGTAGGTTGCTAACTTGTAATTTTATAAATGTTGTGTTTATTTTTTGGTGTTTATAATTAATTAGATCACGATGTACAATTTGAATAATATTAAATTTTTAAAAGATTTAGTTGGCAGCCCTGATAAACATTGTAAAAGGTAAATCAGTCCCATTACATGCCTGGAGTGGCCCAGAGGGTTCCAGGAAGTTAAGGTTCCCAGATTTCGTGACAACGGCACAGGATGGTGGTAGGTTGTCAGCCTTACGCACCGGCCGCATTTACCCCCAGGAAATAAGCCTGGTACTCATTTCCGTTAGAGGCTGAGTCGACCCCAGGGCCATAGTGCGATCGGAAGGATTTTATGTCAATGAAAAATCCACTGACAAGCTGGGATCGAACCAGCGACCTTCCGATTTGTAGCACAACACATTAACCACTGTGCACCGCGGTCGTCTGATAAAACATTGTGGGTATGTATAATATGAAGTACGAACTGTGCATCTACGGGTTTTTGCTTTTATTGGTTTTGAAGAAGTGAAAATACAGTGTCATTTGTAACGTGCTTCTTTCATAGAAGAATGACGTTCTGGGTTCACATCTTCACGTCCAGAGCGCGCGTAACTAGTGGCGACGTTCACAAAGGAATTACAATTCATTATGACCGTAACCCTATGATCCACACATTAGTGTGTGAATGGGGAGAACAATTCAGACGTAGGAGGAAGAGTGTTTATGCATATTTTGGGTTCCCAGCAAAAACGTGTCGGTTAGTGAGCCGAAAGTTCGGCATATCTGGAGCAGTCGAAATGTCGCTTTTTATGGAATTTGATAATGCCTTAATACACGAGATCTCTTATTTTAAGATATTATCAATTGTATATTAGAGGCATAAGGTGCTGTGCTACAAATCGGAAGGACGCTGGCTCGATCCCAGCTGGTATCAGTGGATTTTTCTTTGACATAAAATCCTTCTGGTCGCACTATGACCCTGGGTTCAAATCAGCCTCTAACAGAAATGAGTACTAGGAGTATTTCCTGGGGGTAAAGGCGGCCGGTGCGTAAGGCTGACAACCTACCACCATTCTGTGACATTGTCACGAAATCTGAGAACCTTAACTTCCTGTAACCCTCTGGGCCCCTCCGGGCCTGCGGGCCTGTAGCGGGTCTGTTTTACCTTTTTATATTAGAGCCATTCTAAGTCACAACCTGAAGATGGCTTTATGAAAAAGCCGAAACTTGTCGCTCTTGGACACCGATTCTGCCACTTGGCCTAAACCTAACACGTATTTTCGTATACCATTTTTTAATTATATTTTTATTATATTTTATATAGTAAAGGTTGTGTTGGTGTGAAACTTGGTCGCTGACACTGAGGGAGGAAGGAAGCTGAGGGTGTTTGAGAACATGGTGTTGAGGAGAATATTTGGACCTAGGAGGGACGAGGTAACGGGGCAATGGAGGAGATTGCTTAACGAGGAGCTAAATGATCTGTACTCCTCACCCAATATTGTGCTGGTGATCAAATCGAGAAGAATGAGATGGGTTGGGCATGTGGCGCGTATGGGTCAGGAGAGGGGGTGTGTAGGATCTTGGTGAGGAAACCGGAGGGAAAGAGACCACTGGGGAGACCTAGGCGTAGATGGGTGGATAATATTAGGATGGATCTCTAGGAGGTGGGATGTGGGTATATGGACTGGACTGGGCTGGCCCAGGATAGAGACAGTTGGCGGACGCTTGTGAGTGCGGTAATGAACCTTCGGGTTCCGTGAAATGCGGGGAATTACTTGACTAGCTGCAAACCAGTTAGCTTCTCAAGAAGGACTCTGCACCATGGAGTAAATAAGTAAGTAAGATTGTGTTAGACTGTAAAATTACATATATTCTATTAATTATTGAGAACACAGGGGGGATGTCACCTGAAAATTACTGAGACGCATTTCTTCCAAACCCCTGTGTGATCTCTTTAAGAAATACCTTCCCTTCTTAGCCCTATTTCATAAAAAATCTCAGCTGATGTTTAAATCCGTCACTGTGTGTTTTTGTGTTGACCGAGGCGATCACAGAACGATAGTTACCGCGTTACCGAATTAGTCATAAATTTGGGTTGCTAGCCATTAATCTGAGTTCATTCAACTTGTTTCAGAATTCTGAAATTTTCTTTTTTTTTTATAAAAATCCAATGTATCTAGCCCCGTCTTAAAAAACGTTCGTGGACGATGTATTGCAGAACACATGTAAAGTTTCATCAACTTTTGAACGGAATACGCTAGTACCGCCCCACAAGCTTCATAATTAGCTCAATATGGCATGTTTTGATGAATGTGTCTGTACCGAAGGATTAAATTTACATAAATTACAACAACACTATTTTAACATCTACAAATCAAACATCGGTGTCTGGTTTCAATATATTTCTTGAGGTATCCTGTAGCGACAAATATTAAAACGTTTTTCTTTCAACCGTCGAGCTGTTCGCGTTCCATTACGCATATAATGAACAAAGTTTCGCCGAAGTGTGTGGATTTGTGAGCGTAGTGTCCTTATCAGCAGACAGCGGTTGGATTTTTGAAACTCAATTTTACAACAGGAAATGTATTTCAGCACTTCCTCCCGTATTCTGAATGCTTCTTACGGACCGCCACCCTTCTGTTATAGATTTTGAGAAACTCAATTTCCTTAGCTCGTCTGTGAGAAAAGAGGGGAGGTGGCAAACAACACGCCAGTATATGCTTACTGTTGCCATCTGTGCGTGGGAAAACGCAAAACCGCAATTGCGCCCCACCACCCCTTTACCCTTTCCTAGTACACATTAAAGCACACGGCGGTAAACCAAACGTGATTACTGTCTACAACCACGGCGGATTCCCCAGTTTCCCACGGCGATTCCACCAGTTTCTATGTTCGCCAAGTATTCGAAAGTTTCTGCATCTAACTGCCTCTAACGACCGTGTTATAGTATATTATTTACTGCGGAATATGCGGCTTCCTAATCTCTTATGAAAAATACTCGTTGCATTTCGTCACGACTCAGGGCCGTCCATGTAGGCTTTGTGGCTGGGAGAGTGGCCCTGGTTCACGCTATTCTCAGGGTACTTCGGTTTTCCTCTGTCAGTAAATATTTTCCATCATTACATCTCATATATTATTCACGTACTACCGACTGTATGCAATCTTAGCAACTGAAAGCTTCATCAAATAATCAAAATCTGGGTATATTCGCAGAGTACAGCCAACAAGATGCAACATTTCTCTAATTCATTTATTTCTGTAAGACGCTGCACATGTTTCAGACGGGTTTGCCGACCGTTTACTGCTACCTGCTGCTAGCAGCAGGTAGCAGTAACGGTCGGACAAATACCTGACGCTGTATGTGCAGTTTTGTGCTCCTGAAAATGGATGGAAAAACCGTGTGAAACATGTAGAATGTCTTAGAGAAATAAATAAATTGTGAAACGTTGCATCTTGTTGGTTGTACTCTGAGAATATATTAGCGATGCGCGGAACTATGAATGTTAAATTTAAGAAAATCTGGGTATCTCGTTATACAACATGTCACATTTACCTTGTCCGATCTCCCAGGCTCTATGTATCAATGATTATTTAACGTTTACTCTTCCCACAAAATGTTATCGAAAAACAGTAAGGACCGTCGGTTTGTTGAAAGAATAATAAGTTTCTACAATGAAGTCAATTCAACGCAACGAGACAATGGCTGTAATCTCGAATTATTCTCCATTTCTTTTCTGTATTCATTAGAATTTTATGTGATTTATAGACATGAGATGTGTTCAATCACTTTAAACATTTGCGTGTCAAAGATGTGTTGAATTCATTTTCAGATGCGTTTCACACTCCCCGCCTCCTTTACCTCACTAAAGTGGCTTACCCTAATAACACTTGATAAAGACTGCAGACTACAAAGCTTCTCATTATGACATTGTCTACACCCTACTGGTACCTCCTCTCTCATAAATCTAAAATATCTCTACATCCTCGTCTGTAACAATGGTGATCTATGTTCTGCCTTAAATAGAAACTGAAACTGCAATTATACTTTTTGTACCTTATGATTTATTTTGGGGCAGCGGACGAGAAGGGGCAAAATCTTACAGCAGACGTTTCTCCAGGTCGTGTGCCAATGCGAGTGATTCTTTCGTCAACACGAAACCGGTGTCAGTGCATAATGACGCCATTCTGACCGTAAAACACGTGGTCACGATGAATTTTCTGTACGTGTATTTCCAGAAGGCGACCACTCAAAAGGACAGAGAATTACAAACATTTGTGTGCAGAAACTGAAACTGGATTTACCGAAGCTGTTTTCGTAGTTCGTGCAACAGAGAGTTGCTTGTGTTCGAATTTGTGTTGCGAGTTCGAGATATCGCACCGTTAAGACAATAATTAATGGTATAATAAAAAGGTAAAGCAGTCCCTTTACAGGCCCAGAGGGTTCCAGGAAGTTAAGGTTCCCAGATTTCGTGACAACGGCACAGGATGGTTTAGGTTGTCAGCCTTAGGCACCGGCCGCCTTTACCCCCAGGAAACACTCCTGATACTCATTTCTGTTAGAGGCTGAGTCGACCCCAGGGTCATAGTGCGATCGGAAGGATTATGTCAATGAAAAATCCACTGACACCAGCTGGGATCGAACCAGCGACCTTCCGATTTGTAGCACAGCACCTTAACCACTGTGCTACTGCGGTCCCCCTCAATGGTATAATGTATTCTATTAATTTAGGAGGATATTTATTTTAAAAATACGCAAAATGGCGCGAAGTAAATTTAATAATGAAATTTCATAGAAGCTTTTGAATGTTGGAGGCAAATCATGCAGTAAACATTTTTTGCTGCATACAAAACGTCTTGCAGTATCCATAACTAACGCGCTCTGTGCATCACAGTTTTGGTTGAAACCCTGACACTTTTTTTTCTCGTCGGGCAGTTCGCTTTTCGTTTTGTAAAACTCGGAGTAATTTACCATCGTAACGTGATACGTAAGAATCTCCTAATTTATTGTTGATTAAAATTATAAATAATTATAAGTAGCCCAATTGTTGGAATTATTACAACCTGGTCGTAATTCGTTTACGTGAGAGAGCGTGTCAGTTTAAAGGAACCCGCCAATAAATTTCTTCATACACGCATCCATTTTAATATTATTTTTCCATTTACGCCTAGATCTGGTAAGCGATCAGTTTTTTTCTGATATTTCCTAGCACAGTATTTTTTTGTACTTGTCTTATGTCTGTCGCTGCTAAGCGCCCCACCTGTCTCACACTTCTTGTTTTTGTGATTCGTAAATTCTTAAGTGAAAATTACTAATTGTGAAGTTCATGGTCCTGTAATTTTCTCCGTCGCCCTAAACACTTCTCAGTGTTCCTAATGTTGAGGTTTATCTCAGGGGTTTTTTTTTGCCTACTTCCGTGCGTTTTCTTTCGCTTTCTTTGTTTCTACTTTGTTTCATGGCACTTTTCTAGCGGCATGTATAACATAACTCCATAACTGAGGGTAGATATACACGTAATGAGTATTGAGTGATGTTTACGCTAGTTGTTTATGACCTCCCTTGAGTGTTGTGACGGTGTTCGTCTGAAGAGCTGAGAGAGCAATACAAAGTCTTCAGGAAAATTGGTATGTAGACTGAGAACAGAACACCGGACTGCCCGAACACGAAGTAAAATTGCTAACCACTACTCCCAAACGTTTGGTTGCGCATATTAAGTATCCGTTTCATTATTCTTGTCTTTCTCGCTCTTCCATGTCAGTCCTTTACCTCCACTGCTGAAGTCTTCACTCTGTACGTCTGAGATATTTCCGGTCTTTCACCTGTCTTTCTGTTCCCTAACTTATTAAACATGTTCAACATGTTAAGACCCTACCCTACTGTCATTTGCACTCTGATATTCTAATTTTGTTACTGTTGCAGCATTAAACTTTGGTACTTCACTCTGTCTCCTCGTAAGTTCGCACAAGGGAAGGACGATCAGGTTGTGATTACGAGCAAGGTCAGGCAGGATCTGGAGTTTACCCAGCCTCCTAGAAAACAGGGTCGGAGCTCTTTCCCCTGGGTTAGAGCAACAGGAAAGTAAAGCTGACCATTCCTTTCATACGTACGGAGATCACAGATGCATGTCTCATGGATCCAGCACTTCTGCATCTGCCTTAAATCATTACGCTTCCTCCCCAGCCTACTTCATACATTGACGTCTAGTCGCATAGCCTTGTGTATATGCGATACGGTGGCTGGGGTTCGGTACCAGGCCAGTCCTTCTAGTATTTGTGGTGAACTTACGCGGTGGTGCATTTGGTTGAGGCTCTGCGTTACGAGCCGGAAAGTCGCAGATTCGACTCCCGATGGTGTCATTTTAATTTTTAATAGGCATGACCCTTCCGGCCACATTATGACCCTGGGCTAGACTCAGCCTCTAACAGAAATGAATTCCAGGAATATGTCCCTGGGATGAAGGCGGCCGGCACGTTGGGCTGACAACCTTACCATCTTCATGTGCCGATTATCTTTAAATCTGAGAACCTCAGCCTTCTGGAGCCTTCTGGGCTTGTCCAAGCCTGTAATGGGATTGCTTTATCCTTTAAAGGCACCGAAACAATTTTCTTCGAATAATGAAGACGTTCCCTGCCGATATTGTTCCGTCAATGCTCCATCTCGCACTTCATTCATCTATCGCCAATTCCTGTTCTCCTAGCAACTGACAACGTTCTTGAATAAAACAATTCTATGACTTCCGTTGACAGGAATGGTAATAGTTATAACCAAATGATCCCTTCACTTTGGTCTAGTTGAGTCAAGCCATAAGGAGGTGGAGAGGAATACAACAGTAGACACAAAAAGAGCTGGGTTTGAGCCCCGTTACTGTTATAATATATGAGATTTCTTTCTTTGGACTCACATATTGTCCAGGTTAAGAAGTCATTAAGCAGTTGACCCTACTTCGCCGCATATTTTGATTGTGTGCTGCTGAAGCAAGCACTTGGGCAACAATTTTACCCTATATTTTCTCTTTTCCTCTGAACCATTTCCCGACTCATACATTGGCAGTGACTCTTTGCTTGTATAGAATAAATCCAGCAAGAATCATATTCATTGTAGTTTTGGTACTCTCTTTAGTTTGTACGAACAGAGCGACAACACCCTCTTACGTTCGCTGTATTGAGTTTAAAGTTGGAAAACCTTACGATTTTATAGTCAAAATTGATATTATGTTTAAGGAAGTCCGTTCTCCTTGTGAACAACCTGATTTTGGAAAGTGAACATTTTGGAGAAGGAGAAATTGGTGAAGGGATGGGAAGAGTCTTTCATATCTTTTCCTTATAGAGGGATTCCTACCGTTTGTACAGCACCTACTTGTCTACCCTTTAATCTTTATCCTTATATGTATGCAGCAAGTTACTAGCGGTATGAATCTGTAATAACTGAATGCCGTACTGCAGCCCAGGCGCTAGTGGCTTCGCCCGGATTTGCATACAAATAAGACGCCGCCTAACCACGAGTACCGGAGTCTTTGCGTTTATCCTGCAAGTTTCACCTTACCCCCAACCCACCGCTGACATACTGGTCCGTCTCAGTTCCTTGTACCACCCTACCAGCTTTCCCTGCCCTTACACGTTTTAGCATATAATAAAATCCTTCTTGCTTAACCTTAATGACGTAACTGTGCAAGTTATTAGGAGTACTACGTAATGTATTTTACTGAAAGCAGTAACTTATCTACTCTTCTACCAAACGCTGCAAATTCCATTGTATGAAAGACACAATAAAATATTATGTGTACATCCCGCTGGCGTAGGAAAGGTTAAACAACGTAATTACGACACGATCCTTTATCTACTAATTCTGTTGCTACAGTCGATACGTAGTAGTGCTAGTCTCCGTCGTTGCTAAGAAACGGAGAAAATCAGTATACTTCCTCGGCACACCGAATTTAAATTAGACAAATCTCTTTTTTTTTCAGTTTCCATACGAGTACAGAGAATGGTAGGGGGTCCGCATGTTTGGTCAGGGATCTCTAGGCTCCACAGATGCACAGAACAGGGCTGCTAAGAAGCATGAGCTCGGAAACGCAGACGTATTTGGTGCAAAGTTGTCTTCAAAATTTAAGACTTTTTTTTATAAAGATCTCACGTTTCAAATATTACGACACCCTGTGTGCACTTCCGTGTTTTTTACGTGTGCAGACCGGCGAAAGGACGAATGAACGTCTAGCAGGCGTTCCGCCGAAATGCGGAGACACCTGCAAGTAACGAAAGTGTCGTGAATTGCTGGCAAATATCGCGTATATTCTTTTCAATGGTTTAGCGTCACTAGTCTTCGTTTATAAAGTCCCGAGTTTGAAACCAGTCGGATATTGTGCTGCTATTTCTTTACTTACTTCGGAAAATGACAAAGGTATTGCATCTGATGTTCCCTGTTCTCCATTCTGGTTCTGCCAGATATTATAGTCATAATTGTCTCTTCACTACCATCCGGTTTGGTAAAGGTACACTGTATGGACTCGTAGGGATCAAAGAGGTTGTGGCTTCCGGAATTTTCAGACAATCGGCGCTTGAAGGTGGCAAGGTTGTCAGCCCTACGTACTGGCCGCCTTTATCCACTTGAGACATCCTGTGGCTGGTCGACACCAGGGCCAAGGATGAAATCAATGAAATATCCTAATAGCCGAATCGGGAATCGAACTCGGGACCTTCCATCTTGTAGCGCAGTGCCTCAAACAACTACGCCATTGCGTATACCCCTACAATTAATGCAAGGAATATGGAACTTGTTAAAATACGAAAAATCTTGTTAAGATTTCCAGCCTGTGGAATGAGAATGGAAAACTGAACCTCCCGAATAGGAGCGAGGAATTCTGCCGTGACACCCCAAGTTCAGTAAGACATATCGTCAAAATCTTCATCTTTTCTCTTACCCAGCATCTTACACTTCGTGATCTCGTCTTTGCTACCTGTCAAACCTCTTCCCCTATTTTCGCACTGAACCCTCTTAGAACTTACTTCCTCTTCTGGTCGTGCATGTTCTAGATCCCCGTCTTTTTACTATGCCATTGCTTCTGTACGGATTCTTTGCCTTCGTCTCTAGTCGACAGCCTTGTTTTGATGCAGAGATGCTGGATACAATGCCAGGTGGCAGACTCATTACGAAGGTGTGCACTCAAGCCACTGCCGGTATTAAGCTGCTGCCTACAGAAGTGAATACAGACCTGCTCGTGATAAGTATGTCACGAACGAATATTGTAATATGGTTGTGGGATGGTCTGGCTACCACTGATTCCTTAATAGTGTATTTTTGGTAATCGTTTTCCTAACTTTCTTGGAACTTTTGAACGATTATGCTTTAAGGAAAGTCTGTATTATTTAGCTAATATAGTGGTTGGTTGTGGAAATGTCATATAAAAGGAGTATCAACAATTATGTCACAAAGACTGCTACTACTACTACTGCTGATGCTGCTACTAATCAGAATAACGATAATACAACTACTACTAATATTACTACTGCTACAGTTCTAATCAGTAAATTCACAAATTACCTGGGGCGCCATTTACATCGAATTTTACCAAATTTCTTCGTCCCTCTTCATCGCTGTCTCTCTTTCTACAACTCCTTTCCTATAACGTCTCGCCTCATTTTCACTCCAGACCCTCTCTTTTTCTCTGGGGTGTATTTCCCATACTTTAGAATTTACTCTGTTCTCCATTAGGAAGCCCATTTCTCAGAACTAATACAAAAATATCACGCTGTGTTTCATTTCAAAACTGCTACACGACCAAGTAGAAACTCGGGGGTAAAAATAAGATTCCAACCGTACTTTTTAATATGACTCATAACACATACAAACCACGGAATCGTGTCTAAGGGACTGAGAAACTGGCAACACGGGTGCTTATGTGGCACGTGACCAATCATAATCGACGTACAAGTAGGTAAAGTCTGTTTGCAAATGTTATAACATGCCTGTAACAATGGTGACGTATTACTTTTCTATACGTATTTATATTGAATTATTAAAGCGTTATAACGTATTTGCCCCTTTTGTTCACGGAAACATGGGGATGCGTCCGTATAGTTATAAGTGACAAGACAGGAACGCTGTATACTGAGGTGAAGACGGCGTCCTCTAAATATCTTTTTGAAGTCAGGGATGACACCCTACGAACACAAGAAAGGTCACATTCTTCCGGAAATTTTTATAAGAAGGGGAATGAAAAAGTAAAGAATATTTGCATGTGGAGAAACTGAAATCGACGCACTAGGAAACCTAGCGGTTGTCTCAGTAAGTACACACTTAGCATTGTGTCGAAGGGTCACTGTCAGCTTTGTTACTGCTGTGTTTGTTTACGAATCTTCTTTGAAGATGGCGTTACCGCTTTTGAATTATACAGTGTTGGAACAGCGAACTCTGATCCGTTATTTTATGGTCAGAAGGCGTAAAAAGTCTGAAATTTACAGGAAAACTTCAGGAAAGGTTTACTTTCCAAGTGGGTTCTTTTGCGCGACGATAACCCGCGGCCGAATTCCGTCGTAACTGTTGTTGAAGCCACCAGGCCGGTGAAATTTCAACTTCTCTCTCACTCTCTCTCTCACACACACACACACTCCACACACACACGTACACGCACACACACTCAAACGCATATACACGCACACACACACAGTACGCGCGCACGCACTCAAACGCATATACACGCACACACACACAGTACGCGCGCACGCACTCACACACACACAAATTCATACACACACACACACACACGTACGCAACACACACACACACACACACACGTACAAGCGCACACACCAACACATACACACACACACACACACGTACAAGCGCGTGCGCGCACACACACACGTACACGCACACACACACGCATATACACGCACACACACAAACTCACACACACACACACACACAGTACGCGCACACACACACACACTCACACACACATACACAACACACACACACA
>Ga0123354_10008590_pt1 | contig 15548 bp, 10 predicted proteins | sample TergutLab28metaG_2_FD_97872 | JGI IMG/M metagenome (GOLD analysis project Ga0123354, IMG submission 97872) | Labiotermes labralis P4 segment gut microbial communities from Petit-Saut dam, French Guiana - Lab288 P4 | ecosystem: Host-associated > Arthropoda: Insects > Digestive system > Gut ...
CAAGGTCTTGCGTATTTGCGGTCCGTGTGCCGTTTTGGAAGCTGTGTGCGGCAAGTCCGACGCCTAAATAGGGCAGATGCCGCCAATACCCGCAATTATGGCGGCAGGCGTATCCTTCCTGCGCGAAATTGGATATCTCATACTGCCGAAAACCCGCCCCTTCCAAAATTTCCCGTGCCGCGTCCGCCATGGCCCGCTCCGTATCCTCATCCGGCAGGGCCAGCTTCCCTGTTTGAATATCCCGGCTGAGCGGCGTACCCTCCTCAACGGTAAGGCTGTAACAGCTGATGTGGCGCGCGCCGCTTGCTGCCGCCGCCTCAAAAGAAGCTTTGGCATCCCCCAACGTCTGGCCGGGGATGCCCTGCATTAAATCCAGGCTGATATTGGTAAAACCCGCTTGCCTTAAAAGGCTTAAGGAACGCGCGACGTCCCGGGAGGCATGAGCCCGTCCGAGCGTCTTTAGTAAGCGGTCGCTGAATGACTGCGCCCCTAATGATACGCGGTTGACGCCCAAGGCATAAAGATGGCGCGCCAAGGCTTCGGTTACCGTTCCGGGATTGATTTCGCAGGATATTTCCGCATCCGCGGCGATGGTAAAATGCGTCCGCATGGCCTTGAATAAACCCGAAAGCTGATCGCGCGATAACAACGAAGGCGTCCCGCCCCCTATATAAACCGTTTCAAACACGCGCCCGGAAAAGGAGGACATCTCCCCGGCAAGCCGCAGAAGATAAGCGTCCCAATCCGCCTGCCTGCCCGGAAAAGAAACGAAATCGCAATAGCGGCACTTGCTGAGGCAAAAGGGGATATGAACATATAAACCGGCCATGCGTCTCCTCCGAAAACAGTATTTAAAAAAAACGCCGAATGAGTATAATGATACAGAATGAATACAGGCGTCAGGAGGCATCCTCAATGGAGCAGTTCATCAACACCCTGGAACATGTGGTGGAATACATCGCGCGGATAGGTGTTCCCCTCACGGAAATAGTCGGTATCGCCATTGTGCTGTCCACGGTCATTCGCGCCATCATAGGCATCACACGGCGCAGCCCGAAAGTACGCCTTCGGCTCGCTTACGGTATACTGCTGGCCCTTGAGTTTAAACTGGGCGGAGAGGTGCTGCGAACGGTCGTCGCCAGGGATTGGAACGACCTGCTGGTACTGGGTGTCACCATCCTCCTGCGCGCGGCGCTTACCTTGCTGCTGTATTGGGAAATAAAACATGAGGAACCGCACGCGGCAATGCCCGAAGCCATACGCAAATTGTCAAAGGAAAAACCGCAGGCCGCATCATAAAGACAAGCGGCGGCGTCAGTCCATTTTAAGCACCGCCAAAAAGGCTTCGGAGGGCACTTCCACCGAGCCGTAGCGCCGCATGCGTTTCTTTCCTTCTTTTTGTTTTTCCAACAGCTTTTTCTTGCGCGTGATATCGCCGCCGTAGCATTTAGCCAGAACATCCTTGCGCAGCGCCTTGACGGTTTCCCGCGCGATGACCTTGCCGCCGATGGCCGCCTGAATGGGAATTTCAAACATCTGGCGCGGAATGGCGTCTTTCAGCTTTTCGGCGATAGACCTGCCGCGGGCATAGGCCTTCTCTCGAAATACGATAATGGAAAACGCGTCGCAGACCTCGCCGTTTAAAAGAATATCCAATTTTACCAGGTCGCTGGGTTTATAACCGTTCACCTCATAATCGAAGGAGGCGTAGCCCTTTGAACGGCTTTTGAGCTGATCGAAGAAATCATAGATGATTTCGTTAAGCGGAATGTCATACGACAGCCGCATGCGGCTGCCCTCCACCTGCATATCCAAAAAGACACCGCGTTTTTCCTGACATAAATCCATAATGGCGCCCACGGAATCTTTCGGCGAATAGATCGTCGCGCGGACGAAGGGTTCATCCATTCTTTCAATTTCCCCGGCGGCGGGCAGGTTGGTCGGGTTGTCAATTTGAAGATTCTCGCCGTCTGTTTTAATAACATGGTAAACCACGCTCGGCGCGGTGGTCACCAGGTCCAGGTCGAACTCGCGTTCCAGCCGCATTTGAATAATTTCCATATGCAGCAAGCCCAAAAATCCGCAGCGGAACCCGTAACCCAGGGCGCCGGAGGTTTCCGGCTCAAAGGAGATGGCCGCGTCGTTCATGCGCAGCTTATCCAGCGCGTCCCGCAGCGCACCATAGTCCGCGCCGTCGGCGGGATAGACACCGCAAAACACCATGGGCGTCGCCTTGCGGTATCCGGGAAGCGGCTCTTTAGCGGGCCGGGCCGCGTCGGTGATGGTATCGCCCACGCGCGTATCCCGCACATCCTTGATGGACGCGGCGACATACCCCACATCGCCCGCCCTTAGTGATTCACGCGGCGCGTAGCCGGGCTGGAAAACACCGACTTCCACCACGTCAAACTCGCCGCCGCCAGCCATCAGGCGCATACGCGTACCCGCCGTAATGACACCGTCCATCACGCGCACAAAGCAGATAGCGCCCCGGTAATTATCGTAACAGGCGTCAAAGACAAGCGCCCGCAAGGGACTGTCCTCACGGCCGGAGGGCGGCGGAATGCGCTTGACAACCGCTTCTAAAACATTGTCTATGCCCTCTCCGGTCTTGGCGGATATCAGCGGGGCGTCCGCCGCGTCCAGGCCAATGACATCTTCTATTTCATGCCGCACACGCTCCGGTTCGGCGCTGATCAAGTCTATTTTGTTAATTACCGGCAGCGTTTCCAGGTTGTGGTCCAATGCCATGTAGACATTGGCCAGCGTCTGGGCCTCAATGCCCTGCGTGGCGTCCACAACCAGCAGCGCGCCTTCGCAGGCCGCCAACGCGCGGCTGACCTCATACGTAAAATCCACATGCCCGGGCGTATCAATCAGGTTGAGGGTATACTCCCGCCCGTCCTGCGCCTTGTATTGCATATGCACGGCCTTGCTTTTGATGGTGATGCCGCGCTCCCGCTCCAGCTCCATGCTGTCCAAAATTTGATCGACCATCTCACGCCGCTCAAATACGCCCGTTTTTTCTAAAATGCGGTCGGCCAGCGTGGATTTACCGTGATCGATATGGGCGATAATACAAAAATTTCGTACCCGTTCCAGCCTGTCGTCCAAAAAGCCCACCTCACGCGTTGAATCTATGTCCCATCATAGCGAATTTATAGGTTGAATGCAAGACGAGGAAGATAACAAGGCGCCATTGACGGATGGTTGAGATGTTCCGCGTAAGCGGATAATCTCAAACCGTATACGTTGCTTAATAATCCGCCCTTCCTCCTCCGCACGTCTTTGCGAGCCGCCATAGGCGGCGCGGCAATCCGGGGTTCCTTACCTTATCATGATAGTCTGTAAGAAAACCGTTTATATAAATGTCAAAATCTGGATCGCCACGCCACTCACGCGGCTCGCGAAGACGTGCGCTATAGTGTCTGTATTGTTCATCAGTGTTTTACCCTTGGTTCTCAATGTTTTACCCTTGGTTCGTCTTCGCGAGTCACCGAAAGTGACGCGGCGGTCCAGCGTTCCTTACCCGTTATCACTACCCCCTACCTCTCTCCCTCCGTCCTTTTCACGTCCTTCGCGTATTTCGCGGTTAGATCGTCCCTTCCCCAACGAAGATGGTGCGGCGACCCAGAGGTTTTTCCGGATTGCTTCGCTTCGCTCGCAAAGACTGGATCCGATGATACTCACTCCGTCTTCGCGAGTCACCGAAGGTGACGCGGCGATCCATTCTCCATTCTCCATTCTCCACTCTCCACTCTCCACTCTCCACTCTCCACTCCCCATTCTCCTTTTGACATCCGCCGCCGCCGCGGGTAGAATAAACTCGCGTTCACCGCCGAGGGGGAGGGTTCATTTTATGGGCATCATCGCTTCCAGAAACAGCGAGTCCGCGCGCGCGGAGACAAACGGCGTCGTCTACTATGACCGCGGGCCGCTTACAGGCGCGGACGGAAGGGGCTACCAAAGATGGGCCATCCAAACGCATTTTGTGGGCCGCGGTGAGGACCAGGCGGAACTGGTTCGCCGCTATGTGCTGCCGCTCTACCGGCAGGGCGACATGCTCGCCTTCGGCGCGAAGGTCATGTGCATGTGCGTGGAGTCCGTCAGGACGCGCGACCAGGTGCATCCGGGCTTTTTCGCCAATCTGCTGTGGCGCTTCGCGGGCATTAACGTGACGGGCGTGGGCATGCACGAGCCGTATAAGCTGCAGTTGGTGATAGACATTTGCGGCCTGCCGAGGGTGCTGCTGGCGGCGTTCTGTTCGGCTGTGACCAGGCCATTGGGCATACGCGGCGTCTTTTATAAGATATGCGGCAAGGGCGTGGGCGGCATCGACGGGTTCTATTTCCGTTCCAGTTTTGAAATATACCGGCAGCTTGCGCTGATAAACCCCGACGACCCGGACGGGCTGTGCCGCAAGCTTTTTGAGGACACGGGCGTCCCGGTGGTGCTGATGGATTCTAACGACCTGCAGCGGGATCAGCTCGGCAAGTCTCCCGGCTTCCCCCTGACGGACGCGCAAATACAAGACGCCCTGCGCGACAACCCCGCGGGGCAGGGCGACGAACTGACCCCGCTGATACTCATCAGGCCGCTTTAACGCTTAATATGTTCACGCTGATTATTTAGCTGCATTTGGCGATAGATGCGCGGCGAGTAGCCCGTATACTTTTTGAAGGTGTTGCTAAAGCGCTGGAGGTCATCGTACCCCACCAGTTGGCTTATTTCAGAGATTGAATGGCGCGTACCCGAAAGCATTTCTTGGGCTTTAAAGATTCGAAGCGTGGTTAGATAGTTCATCGGCGTAAACCCGGTACTTTTCTTAAACGAATGGGATAAATAATACATACTCACAAAAGAGTTGGCAGCGATATCGGCTAATCGGATATTCTGCCTGTAATGAGCTTGAATGTATTGCCGTGATCGTATGACGTGTTGGTGGCGTAGGTTGGAATTAAGTTTTTCGCTGTTCTGATTGACAAATTGTACCAGATAGGATTGAAACTCGAGACTTAGCGCTTTTACACGTACGGCATATGCAAATTCCATCCGCTTATACTCCTCCAGAATGCGATCTGTCAACCGGTTAAACGCTTCCGTTAACCAGCAGGAGGATATGCAGGTATATAACGGATCATCAATGGGCCAAAATTCCATGAAATCCATGTCGCTTGTGTTGACAATGGACAACACTTTCATGGCCAGTCTTTTTCCGGTATCGGGCTTCTCCACATGCCCGACGTTAGGCGGGTACACAAGCAAGTCGCCGATACGGGCGCGGCATTGAATTTGTCCTGCCAGGATTTCACCTTCTCCATCCGTGATATAAATAAACTCCCAAAAATCGTGCATATGATACTTAAACTCATGCGAGGGGAGCGCTTCGTTTGTACCTGCCCAAACGACTTCGGAGCGGTAAATAGATTGATGCTCGTGATCTGCTTCTACAAGCGGAGGCATACGGCTCATTATTCAACACCACCTTATCCAAACATCGTACTAAAAAGACTGATGTTTTAGGGCTCATCCCAATCATACCACGTGTTGAGCAATAATATAAGTGTACCGAAAAGTCCGGAAAAACTTGGAATTTCCTTCATTTAGCAAAATTCACTCAAGCCATATCGAGTTTTTTTAACCCTTATACAGCAATTTTCACCAAGTATAAAGCAAAAAATACCAAGCCCAATCATCATCTTTTTATGCATAATAAAGGCGATAAAGTCAAGTTCGTTTCATTGAAAAAAGGAAGGCGTTTTCAAGCACGCAATCATCCGTTTCAAGTTCCGCTAAGTAACCCATAAGTCAGCGAGGTAGCAACGAATGGATACGCCAATAAAACGAAATGCTGCGGAAAAATCGCACCGGGGAAGCTTCCGGAGGAAACTTGCCAAGCAGCGAAGCTTGTGTATCGCCATTCTACCGGCGCTGGTTATTGTTATCATTTTTTCGTATTTCCCTATGTACGGCATTATAGCGGCGTTCCAGAATTTTAAGATAACAAAAGGATATGCAGGAAGCGAATGGGTCGGCCTTAAAAATTTTACAGACATTTTCCGGAACAGGGATTTTGTTAGAGTATTTGGCTACACCATGCAAATATCGGTAACAAGATATATTCTAGGTCTTGCAATACCGGTTGCCTTCGCGCTCATGCTTAACGAGTTAATGAACAAACCTTTTAAACGGATTGTACAAACTATGTCCTATCTCCCCCACTTTTTTTCGTGGGTTATTGTAGCAGGCTTTGTCTATCGCTTTTTAGATCCGGATGGCGCACTTAATGGGCTACTAAAGAGTTTATTCAACGTGAAACGGCCTGTTCAATTTTTTGGGAATGCCGGATACTTCTATCCCATACTCATTATTTCAGAAATTTGGAAGAGTACCGGTTTTTCAGCCATTATCTATCTGGCGGCTCTCTCCGGAATTGACCCGACTCTTTATGAGGCGGCAGGCATTGACGGCGCAAGCAAAATGAGAAAGATAATACATATAACCTTGCCCGGTATTATGCCTACGTTTATTACAATTGTCATATTAAACGCGGGCAGCTTAGCTACCGGTGGATTTGACTCGGTTTTCAATCTGCAAAACAGGCTTATCCGTTCCGACACGAATGTTTTGGAAACATACATATACCAAATGGGCTTAGCAAACATGAAATACTCCTTCGGTGTCGCCGCAGGGCTGTTCCAAGGCTTACTCGCGTCTTTCTTCTTGCTTAGTACCAATTTCCTGAGTCAAAGGGTTCTTGGCAAGGGTATCTTCAAATACGATTGAACGGAGTGAGACAAGTATATGAAGGTATACAGAAGTAAAACAGAAAAAATAGTATACGTATTTATTATCATATTTATGGTTTTATATGGTATTACCATGGTGTATCCGTTACTGAACGCCGCCGCTATTTCGTTTAATACCGGCGCTAACACAACCGCGAACCCGGGTATCATTTTCCCAAAAGAGTTTACGCTGGAAAACTATCGGGCGGCATTTAAATATCCGGATCTCGTTCCGGCTTTTATGATAAGCGTTTCCAGAACCATACTTGGCACATTATTCAGCATGACCGTCATCACCATGTCGGCTTATGTCATGACAAAAAAAGAATTCATTTTTAAGAACATAGTGCTTGTTATCTTCATGGTTCCCATGTTTATCAGCGCCGGAATGATTCCGACATACATCAACATGAAGAATCTTGGCCTTTTAAATAACTACTTGATTTACATCATCCCTGGAGGGTTTTCATTTTACAATTTTTTAATCATGCGTTCTTACATGGTTGGAATACCAAGCGAAATCGAGGAATCCGCTCGGATGGACGGCGCCGGATTTTGGCGGGTGCTGATAAGGATTATTGTTCCGATGTCGGTTCCTGTCATTGCTGCCCTCTCGTTGTTCAGCGCCGTAGGACATTGGAACGACTATTATACCACTTTGATTTATGTCTCAAACCGAAACCTTTATACTTTACAGTTTTTACTGCAAAGACTGCTAAGGGAGATTCAACAGGTTACGGATTTACTAAACTCCCAAGTATACCAGCAGCTGGATCAAAGTGTCGTTACCCGACGAACAATAACGCCGACATCTGTTCGCATGGCCATACTCATGATAACAACTGTACCTATTTTAATCGTGTATCCCTTCCTTCAAAAGTACTTCGCTGCCGGCGTAACTTTGGGGGCGGTTAAAGGTTAAACATGCAACAAGGTTTTCATTGGCTCGGTACACGAACGGCCCGCTCAATACGAAACGTGCGAAGCAATCGGAATGGAGGGATTACCGCGGAGATAAAGGGCGATCTCAACCCGGGATAATACATAGAAGGGAGGCTCCACAGGCAAAAGTGTAAGGCAGACGATTTTCTGCTCCTAAAGCAGACATGGTTATCCTTACGGAGAAACACACATCAGGATTTACACCGATTTTCTCACAAAAATATTCAGGAGGAAAACGACATGAAAAGGTATCTGGCTATATTGCTTTCACTGGTAATGGTAATGGGTTTGTTAAACGGCTTAGCTCTTGCCGAAGGTAAAGGTATCAAAGAATATTCTATGATGGACTTGATTGGCTGGGGTGGTAACGCGTTCTTCACAGCCGGAGACATCATTAAGGAAGACATCGTACAGAACGCGATCGCCGAGACGACCGGCGTGAAGTTTACAGAAGTGCTCAACCTTAACGGCATGACGGTAACGGAACGCCTTAGCATTTTGTTTGCCGGCCAAGAGCTTCCCGATGTCATCGCGTGCTGGTATTCCGATATCACGGATTTCGCGAAAATGCTTATCGAAGAGGATCTCCTCTGGACATTTACCAATGAAGAACTGGCCGTATTGGCTCCAAACATGTATGGGCTTATGTCCCAGGCATCCTATGGATTCGTCAAGGATACGTATAAGCTGGATGTGAACGTCGGACTCCTGCATAACGCATGGGCCATGACAGGTGAGATGGCGGCCGCGTATCCTGTGTTTGGCGAGAAGGCGCTGCGTTACGGCTCAACGGGGGCATTTTACACCTTCCGCGACGACATTTTAAAGGAGCTTTTCCCCGACGCACTGACCTATGATGAACTGCAAGCCAAGGGCGAAGCGAACGGCAAACTCACAATGGATGATTACAAAGTTGAGGGTCTGGATACTTTCGCCGATTTGAAAGATTACCTTTACACCGTAAAGAAACAATATCCGGACGTCACCCCGGCTAATGGCTGGGATGTGGAATCATTCCTCAGGTCATTCTACGGATTTAATATTTTCGCGGAATATGACGCGCTTAACATAGAGATTATAACAGGACCGGTCGACAGGAAAGACGAGTTCAGCCAGGCGCTGCAAATACTGAATACGCTTTTTAACGATGATCTGTTCGATCCGAATTACGGGATTGAGCAAGCCAGTGACGAATTGTTTTGGGAAAAAGCGTCCAACGGAAAATACGCCGTGGTCGGCGCAAACTCAGATCGTTCGGTTGATGATCTCAATGCTCAGCTCGCCCAAACGGGCCAAACTTACAAGTATGTGCCAGTTTTAATCGATTTTGAAGCGGGTATCAATATTTATAACAACTATGCTTCCCTCCAATCCGCCAACTGCGGGTGGATATACATGTTTAACAAAATGACGCTCAGCGAGGAAGATGTAGCCTTGTTGATGGCGTACTTTGACTTCTTTGCGACTCCAGAAGGCGTTGACCTACGACTTTGGGGGCCTGAGGGAACCGGGTTGTGGGAAGAAGCAGACGGTGTAAGGAAATGGGTTGACGCAGATTTCCTGGCTGTTCTTAATGAGGAAATTCCGGTAGGCGAGGTAAAAGACTTTGCTTATTACGGATTCTTCCTGGGTGAGGGACCGGCCGGTGACTGGAGATATCTAAGGCCTTACTTCCCGGCCCTGCTGATGGGCAACACCAGAAGCCTCACGACCGGATTGATGACCATGGAAACAGCAGGTGACGCAATGCCTGTAAAAGTCGGCGGCGACTACCTCAACGTTCTAGTTATGAACTCACTCGATGGTTATTACGATAATAACTTCTCTGCGTGGAACGGATCACAGGTAGAAAACAAGTTCTTCTGGGCCGGCGGCCGCATGGATATCATCAGAGCCGAATGCTCCAAGACAGTTCGCGCAAACCTCTCTGATTTCACGGCAGCGCTTGAAGGCCTGTTTGATTTCCTATACACCCCATATGTATATGAGGATGATAATGGTGAGGTCTTTGAGTTTAACATTGAAGATTATGCGGAGGCCATGCGTGGTTACATTGAGTGGCTGAAACCAATCAAGGATGGTCAAACCTTCCCTGCCGGCGCAGATTTAAGTAAGTTAGACTAACGGTAAAACCATTGTTTTAATAGGGGGTACCCTCCAGGTACTCCCCCTTACTATGTATAGCGTTTAATAGGTACTCCATTTAATCCGGGCCGGCAGTGTCACGATTGATTTTACGTTGATGTTCGGCAAGGTTTATCTTAGTGTTGTCACAGGAGAAGGATTGGGACATCATTTTATGCCGGTTATTGGCTGATGCAACGAAGGGAAAAGGAAGAGAAACGCTGAAAGGAGACGTATGATAGTGCGTGGCGTACTGCTGATACTATCCTATTAATCATTATGGGGAAAAAACTATTTGTCTCTATTAATCATATAAACGCGACAGATCAAGGCATGGGTACACAAGATCAACCCTATAAGTCAATTAACCGCGCGGCGGAATTAGCCGGGCCCGGCGATACGATTATCGTTCATAAAGGTATATACCGCGAAAGAGTTAATCCGGTTAGAAGCGGCGAAGCAGGTAGCCCGATAACTTACATGGCCGCTCCCGGAGAAAAAGTATACATAAGAGGTTCGGAGGTGTTTACACCGGTATGGGAGCAAGTTGAAGGGCATCCGGGGGTTTACATGGGCGCGCTTCATTGTGTTCCCTTTGGTAAAGCGGCCTATCATGGCCTGCTGGATGACAGCGTCTACTGCGACAATCCGTACCGGCTAGAGTTTGACCGCACCGTCAAAGCCAGGCCTGTCATAACGCCCGACGCGAAACTGCCATTAACCCTCGGGCAGGTTTTCGTTGACGGGAAGCCGCTTGTTGAGGTCGAAACATATGAACAAGTCAAGGCTGCTCTTTTTACCTGGATTGTGAGCGCGGACGGGGACAGCATTTATATTCATTTACCTTGTGCGTTACACGAAATTAAAAAGCATTTGATAGAAATTTCTGTGCGCCACGCCGTTTTTTCGCCCCTTAAGCGGCAGCTCATGCATATACATGTCAAAGGCTTCATTTTCGAACACTGCGCCAACCATTCCCCCGCTTGGGGCAAAGGCAGATGGGCGCAGGCAGGTATGGTAAGCACCCGGAGCGGAAAATACTGGCATATTGAAAACAATGAGATACGGTACGCAAAGTGTATCGGGCTTGACTGCGGTAGCGAGGGCGGAGAGGAGCAAATGGAGTTTCCCGGAAACGGAGATGACTTGATTGCCGGGCTCATCAAAAACGGCGAGAATGGTGATGACATGTCGGATGATTTTCCGGGTCACCATACGATTACGGATAATCATATTCATAATAACGGGCACTGCGGTATAGCGGGCATAGGGCACATAGGAACCAAAGTAATCGGTAATATCATTGAAAAGAATAACCGGACGGGGTATACATCGCCATGGTGGGAGTTTGCGGGAATAAAGTTTCATTTTTTTTATAAAGGACTTATCGAAGGGAACTTAATACGTGATAATGATGCCCATGGCATATGGCTTGATAATAATTGGAAGCATTCGCGTGTGACCAGAAACATTATCGTAAACAACCTATGGTCCGGTATTAATATAGAACTGGGCAGGGGGCCCTTGCTAATTGATAACAACATCGTTGCCTATACAAGGCAGGGAAGCGGCGTATACGGTCATGACGCTTCGGATATTACCATCGCGCATAATCTTGTGTACGCCAACTATAATTTCGGCGTTTGGTTTGCGTATTGTTCCAACCGTGTAAAAAACGAGGACGGCTGTTGGGATATAAAGACATTTAATAATATGATACTGGGCAATAGAGGCGGCGCCATCGCTTATCCGATGCCTTGGGAATGCGGAGGAAATAATACATCGGATAATAATCTACTTATGGGCTCGGGTGAATACTTGGATGAAGGTTCAGGCCCGTTCCCCCCGTTGTTTCAATTTACGAACAAGACCCATTGCGGACAATTCAGCGATTGGTGCGGGGCGAAGGTGCCGATGACAAAAGAAGTTACATTGGAATTATTTAAACGCTTAGCAAGGGAAGCAAACATGAAAGAAGCCGATTTACCTAACGAAAAATTTTGGCATGAGCATTATTGGGTCACTTTGCAAATATGGCAAGAATTACTTGGTAATGATAGAAACAGCCGCGTGACAAGCACCATAAAAGACGGGTTGCAAAGCCGCATCATTTCGGTGAGTATCAAACTGGATGAAACAGTTCATACCATTCACTGCAAGGAGATAAATGGAATTTCATTTGATTTTTTCGGAAACGAGATTGTGCCGGGGAACTCAAAACCGGGGCCTTTTCAAAACATATCAGAAGGAGAAAACCGCGTGATGTTGTGGCCGGTGCGGGGTATCGGATCCAGTTTTATGTTAGAATAGCGGAAAGCAGCAAGCCATCTCGTTCATCTGCCCTTGCCTGCATTCGAAAACGAAACGAAAGGATGTCGCCTCATGAAAATCGTTCAATGTAAAACCAACCATTTAGTCAATCCGCTCGGTTACGCGATGGACAGCTCCACCTTCAGTTTCCAAGTGGAAGAAGCCGTGGGTAAAATACAGGCGGCGGCGCGTATTCGCGTGTCCGACCAAGCAGATATGTCTGCGTTAATTTGGGATTCGGGCTGCTCGCGGAAAATCGACAGCCTGGCATGTGAGGCCAATATTGCCTTGTCACCCCGCACGCGGTATTTTTGGACGGTTACGCTTCAAACAGACACAGGCGAAGAGGCCACGTCCGATGTCAATTGGTTTGAAACCGCTAAGATGCATGAGGCTTGGTGCGCAAAGTGGATCACCTGTGACAGCAGTGAGCCGCGCCACCCCCTGTTTTTAAAAACATTGCCCGTTGAAAAACAGATTGCTTCCGCGCGCTTGTATATCTGCGGTTTAGGGCTGTATGAGGCATACCTGAACGCGGAACGCATCGGCGAGGAAATCCTGACGCCTTATTCAAACGATTACACTCAGTGGCTGCAATACCAAACATACGACGTGACCGTGCAGTTGCGAAAGGGCGGAAAGCTGGCCGTTATGCTGGGCAACGGCTGGTATAAGGGCCGGTTTGGCTTTACCAGCCCCCCGGACGGCGCGGGGTACTACAGCGACAGTTGGAAGCTGATTGCGGAGGTTCGGGTTGTTTATACAGACGGAAGCGAGGCGGTTTTCGGTACGGATGAAAGCTGGCGGGTCACCCGGTCGGACATCACCTTTTCAAACCTGTACGACGGGGAACATGCTGATGCGAACCTTTCGCCCGGCGAGCCCGTGCCCGTAACACTTTGCGCGGCGCCCACCGCGCCCCTGACCGCGCGTTATTCCACAGCCGTAACCGTTCATGAGCGAATTAAGCCAGTCGAGATAATTCATACCCCCGCAGGTGAGACGGTGCTGGATATCGGGCAAAACCTTGCCGGTTCTTTCAGCCTGAAGGTACACCTCCCTCAAGGCAGCCGGGTGCATTTGCAGTTTGGGGAGATCATGCAAAACCACTGCTTCTACCGCGATAACCTGCGCAGCGCCAAGGCCGAGTTCCTCTGGGTATCTGACGGAAATCCTCATGTTTTGCAACCGCGCTTCACGTTTTATGGTTACCGTTATGTAAAGGTGGAGGGGGTGCCGAATCTATCTAAAGACGATTTTACCGCGCTCGCGCTGTATTCGGACATCGAGCCTGTCGGGCATATCGAAACAGGGCATGCCTTGGTGAATCAACTGATACAAAACACCCAATGGGGGCAAAAGAGCAATTATCTGGATGTGCCCACCGACTGCCCGCAGCGCGACGAGCGCATGGGCTGGACGGGCGACGCCCAAGTCTTTAGCCCTACCGCCGCGTATTTGACAGATTGCTATGCCTTTATGCGCAAGTATCTGTATGATATGGCGCGTGAGCAGGAAAAGCAAGGCGGCATGGTGCCGGACGTGGTGCCTTCCGCGGGGCATGGTAACACTGCCTGTGTTTGGGGCGACGCCACCTGTATAATTCCCTGGAATCTCTATGTGTTCTACGGTGATCCGCAGATTCTGCGCGAGCATTACAACAGCATGAAGGCCTGGGTGGATTACATTGAAAAGCTGGACGGCGACACACATGAATGGGGCAAGCGTTTCCATTACGGGGACTGGCTCGCCCTGGACCGCCACACGGTTGTGGCGGATGAAGCGCTCGGAGGCACAGACGAGGGATTTATCGCCAATGTCTATTATCGCCACAGCGCCATTCTGACCGCCAAGGCCGCCGAGGTGCTGGGTAAAACCAAGGACCGAGAGTATTACATCACACTGGCCGAAAGGCTTTTTCGCTATATTCAAAACGAGTATTTTTCCGCGACGGGCCGCTGCTGCGTGGACACGCAGACCGCGCACATCATGACGTTGTACTTTAACCTGGCGGAGGATCGGGAACGCGCTAAGGCGGCGCTCTACCGATTGTTTGAGCGTTCCGGCGGAAAACTGCGCACGGGCTTTGTCGGTACGCCGCTGATGTGCAATGTATTCTCCGATATAGGCGATTCCGTTATGGCCTACGAATTGCTTTTAAATGAGGCGTATCCCGGGTGGCTGTACGCTGTTAACCTTGGCGCGACCACCATATGGGAACGTTGGAACAGTGTGAACGAGGACGGCAGCATATCCTCCACCGGCATGAACAGCTTGAATCACTACGCTTACGGCTCGATTGTGGAATGGATTTTCCGTCACGCGGCGGGTATCAATCCGGTTGAAGACGCGCCCGGTTTCCGCAAAGTACGGCTTGTACCCGCTCCCTGCGAAAGTTTGGGGTTCCTTAAGGCTGTATACCGTTCCGCCGCGGGAACCTACCGCGTTTCCTGGCAGATGGAGGATACACACCATGTATCGCTGCAAATCACGATTCCGTTTGGCTGTGAGGCCGAGCTGGTGCTGCCCTCCGCTCCGGACAGCGTGTATACGGACCGCGAGAATCCCCTGTTCGCTGATGTGCGAAACGGCGTTTGCCATCTTTGTGCCGGGGAGTACGCCATCGGCTACGATACGGCGGGGTAATCATTACAAATCCCGGCTGCATATACGCGATCGCATGCGGTACATCGACGCATATCCATAACAGAGTAAAATGGATACAGCTATGCATGTATGAGGAGGTTGGTTATGGACACATTGGTTATAAAGGATGTATCGCAAAAAAAGATCAACCGCATATGGCAATTTGGTTTTAATACATGCCATGCTGCTTTGCTGTTAAGAGATGATTTGTACGCCCACGTTCAGCAAAGCAGGGAAGCGGGATTCCGTTATATTCGCTTTCATAATATATTATCCGAGCAAGTGGGTATCTGTCATGCAGGCAGAAACGATGATATCACGTATGACTTCACGAAGTTTAACATCATTTTTGATAGAATTATCGGTTCCGGTTTACTCCCGTTTTTTGAAATCAGTTTTTGTCCTCCTGAACTTAAAAGCGGTGATACAACGCTAACCTATTACAAAGCCAACACGTCCGTACCTTACTCCTTAGAACGGTGGGTTCTGCTGATAAAAGAAATCATACGCCATTGCCTTGACAGATATGGTATGGACTGTGTTAAAAATTGGTTTTTTGAAGTATGGAACGAACCGGATTTGGAATTTTTGCACGGAGATATCCTTGATTACTTTACCATCTATGACCATACGGTTTTGGCGATAAAAAGCGTTTGCAAAGAGCTTCGGGTTGGAGGCCCGGCAACGAGCAAATGCGAATGGATTGATGCCTTTATCACCCATATCGAGAAAGGTAGC
>Ga0123354_10008592_pt1 | contig 15546 bp, 16 predicted proteins | sample TergutLab28metaG_2_FD_97872 | JGI IMG/M metagenome (GOLD analysis project Ga0123354, IMG submission 97872) | Labiotermes labralis P4 segment gut microbial communities from Petit-Saut dam, French Guiana - Lab288 P4 | ecosystem: Host-associated > Arthropoda: Insects > Digestive system > Gut ...
ACTACACACTACCTCACTCAAATGCTGCTTGCCAGCAACTGACGCTATCGACAGGCGGAAAAAAATTCACGCATGCGCACTAAGGTTCAAGGTCGGCTCATGCAAGCGCGCTAGATTATAATCTATCAGGTGTTCGCATAAAAAAATACGGTCGGATACTTTTCTAACAGACCTCGTATAAAGGACTGGACTGACTCTGTGTTTTGACTGGACTAAGACTGTCATGTCATGCCAATTCACAAACAGGACTGGACTGAGACCTTACTGTGCCGGACCGTGGCCTTAATGAAAGTCGGCGCGGTAGCCGGAAAAGCCCAAAAGCTCCGACTTTGGATGTTTGAAAAATGACGAACAAAGATTTCCAACATATGAGTATTTCGAAATCCGAAGACTTGACATATCTGTTGGCCGTAGTGATTGCAACGAAGGTTAGACGATGCAGACTTCATGTCAGTTTGCTGTCTGAATAACATCACCTGTGCATATGTAGAAGAAAAGACAATGTAACATCTTTATACTTTGTGATTTTGATCCTGATGATTTCAGACTGCATGTAAAATGTACCGCTCCGAAGTTAGAATGGCATAATTCTTTATTGAGCCAGGGTTACATTGTATTAGGGCAGGCCTGGAGAAGCTATGGGACGTGGCATTCACTACAGTCCCCATTTATTGTTTATTTCTTTTGCCAGACCAATTTCTCTTTATTGTGAAGAAAGTGTGTGTGTATATACGTATCTCTGAGTGCGTAGAGACTGTACATGAATTACCGTTGCTACCAGTGCGCTACTGCGAGTGAAACATTTGTAAATAAATCGGGAGCGGTGCGAAGGGTTTGCTAGGTATTTGTGATTGCGGTGTCGGTCTGGCAGTGACTAGGCGAGTACGTGACATTGGACAGAACGTTTTACAGTCTTCTTTTAAAACAGGAAGCAGCATCAGCCCCAATTACTTAAGAATGTTCTTCATTATCGCTTTACTCGACCAATCCTTTATTAGAAATATAATAATTATACTCCATTACTTACACAATATAATTATAATATGCATGAATAATAATAATAATACAGTAATTAATTAATAATTATGGAAGGCCTCAAGACAAATTTCCTCTTCAAAATTCCCATGGACATGGGAAAGAATTAGTTCGAAATTTACAGAAAATTTGGGCACGCGCCCTCAAAAAGGCTCGCTAACCCTGTGTCAGGGTGAGATGCAGCCTGGAACAACCTTAATGGAATTCCGAGTGGCAGCCGGAAAAAGCCGAACCTTCGCGGCAACAGATCGCTGTATTGAAAGTTCACATATACAGGCTCGAACGTTATTGTATTTTGCCGTGGCCGTGAGAAGTAACTTGTAATGCCGTCCGTAGTGACAGGGTATTCTGGGTACATCCCCCGGTCCGGTCGGGAAAAGACAGTGCACATTTCTAACATCACGACACAGTCATAGCGCAGTCCCAGTCCATTTCTATCTTGACAGTCTCATGGGATCATCATGCTCTCGGCGTGTCAGTAGGTTTTTCCCTTTCAACTTTCTAAACAGGTGACCGAGTTTCACATACTCTTATGTGATAGTTACTACACTGGAGGACATTCCATCTTTCCATCGCTACACTTATTGGATTCCCATAATAAGTAGTAACAACGTGGCGGACGCACGGGCCCACAGATCGTGAATGGTAGGCTAATAGATCTTGTAAAACATAAGTGTTCTTCGGGTACATTTTTGTAGAATGTAAAACAAATCCTGATGGCCGTACGAAAATCTGTTTAGCGTTCAGCTCTCGTTGTGATGGCGGTAAATAACGAACCATTGGAGACGGGTGTGAAATGGTATGCGCCTATTCGCTACGTAGACAATTATGAACCTGGCGATGATGCAACCATATGAGATTATATCAGAAATTTCACGTTCACTGAGTCTATACAGTAATGCTAATACTAATGCTAATACGTACCGAGAAATCTGTGCAATCGGCAAGGGGGCTTTTTTAGTCTTTCAAGGGGTACCTACTGCTGTTAGAAGTAACCTTTATCTTCAAGCGCAGATGTTGTGAAACCATAGACAGATCACAGTTGTTAATTTCACACTTAGGCCGCTTTAATCCTTGTACTCGTCGGATTGTAGGTTGGTTTGCTCGTTCATGTCGGTTATAGACTTGCTAATGGTGTGCTGGGGACCGGACTTCTGTATGCCGTTATCAGACATGTCTGATCCGAAATTGTGTTCGAAGAAGGCAACATTGAGCTCACGAGGTCATGGCTGTCCGATGTGGCTGCTCCGGTCTTGGTTCTGAATATAGCTTTATAACTGATGGTTCCACCTAAAGGGCCGTTGATTAGCTGGGTTACTCAACCTTGGAAAAAAAATATATATATTTATAATAAATATATATATTTGGCTGCAAATGGGCTGTCACCCGGTGGCAGTGGTTATGCATGTACGTAAATATGAAATTAAGATAACATAAATGTGAAGTAAGGATCTAAGAAATCTAAGTCGGGAGGGCTACATGATAAGCATGCAGTAGCAACTTGGAGTCTTTGGAATCATCTCAGCATTCGCTTACAGACACAGGGAAACCAAGAAAAAAACCTGTGCCGAGGTGGCCGGTCGCAGGACCTTCCGGATACTGACTTCTAGCCAGCAATCCGGCAACTAAAGTATGTAAGGCAGCAATACACACATAGTAAACAATACACATGAGATAACAAAGATACACAAGATAATAACAAAATAAACAAAAGACGAACTACAGTTAGCATCAATGCACATAGGAAAAGGAACATAATGGGGAGAAAGTACTGTACCTAGTTTCTAATTTTTTTACTCCGCAGGTATAGCACACCAATTTTAACAGAAACTTCACTTCACCAACCATAAATACCCTTCACGGTACGCCCCGATTTACCCACCTTCACTTCGCTTTACTTCACTTCCCTTCACTTACTTCACTTCACTTCGATTCACCGCACTTTTTAGATAATTTACAACCCACTCCCATTCCCTTCAGTTCACCACATTAATCACTCTCCTAACCCGCCTTCTAAAAGCACTTGGTTTACATGGGAGAGTCCCTAAAATGTCTGCAGGTAACCGGTTCCAGAGTCGGATGGTCCTATTCACAAAGTAATATTTCCCGATATCCGTCCTGTGGCTCCTGTTCCTGATTTTCCGTTCATGATCAACCCTGCTCAGATAGTTGGGCCGTTGTAATCTGTCACATAGCCTTCTACGCCCGTTCTCCAGAGTACGCTTTGAAGGGAGCACATATACGTGCTATCTTTCTACGCTGTGACAAAGTTTCCCAGTTGATTCGTTCATATGATATACAAATTTAGCCGCTTTCTTTTGCACCCTGTCCAACGCATGTATTTGTTCCTCCCTGTACGGATCCCAGCACGCAGCCCCATATTCAAGCATCTGACGTACTAGTGTCGTGAAGGCTAAGCTTTTGGTACTACTATTTCCCTTTTTGAGTACACGTGTTGTGAAATGTAGTGCCTTCCAGGCCTTTTTCGCGGTGTAGATGACATGATCAGCCCAGCCTAAATCGCTGCGTGAGATTATTCCCAAGTATTTGCAACTGCTCTCTTCCGAAATTAATTGATCCTCTAACGTATAACATAGTGGGCCATTCACCCGGGCCCCCGTAAAGCGAACCGCCTTACATTTACCTGGATGTATTTTCATCGTATTTTCAGCCGCCCATCCCCCCAGCCTGTCCAGATCTTTCTGCAACTTTTCAATCTCCTCGTGATTAATTATTTTTTTATATTACACAGTCATCAGCGAAAATTCTAATAGTTGACTCTGTGTTCCTCAAATATCATTAACGTAAGCTAGAAATACAAGAGGACCTAATACGCTTCCTTGCGGTACAACATACGTTACTCTAACTTCCTCTGATAATTGCCATCCTACTTTAACTCTCTGTGTGCGAACCAAAAGGAACTCCCTTACCCATGCGACTACCGTCGAATCCACTCCCGAAATAGCAATTTTCATAAGCAGCCGATCATGCGGAACTAAATCAAAAGCCTTCGAAAAACCGATTACAATAGCGTCGATCCTGTCTCCTTTATCTGTAGAGTCCGCAATGTCCTGGCAAACCGTGATTACTTGATTTTCGCACGAATATCCCGGCCTGAATCTATGTTGACCCTCGTATAACCAGTCATACTTATCCCAGACTTGCCTTAAATATGATGCTATTACATGTTCCATCTGCTTGCATACCACCGAAGTTAAGCTAACCGGTCTATAACTCGTAACTAATGATCGACCACCTCTTGCGAACAGGAACCAATATGGCTCTTTTCCAGTCAGCTGGCTGAGTACCATTATTCATAGTTATGTCAAGTGCAAGGTATGGAAGCATGGCCTCCTCACCCAGTTTTAGTATTTCTCCAGAAATACCGTCTTGCTTATTGATTTGTTTTTTCCGATCTCTGCTTTCCTTTTCCTAATGATTTTAGTGTCAGTGGTGAAGGGTACGCCTGAGTTAGCGCACTGTGTATGCGGGTGTTACCTTCGCTGCTGAATACCGACGAATAATAGTAATTCAGAAAATTGGCCTTTTCTATCGCATCTGTGATGAGGTGACCATTACACTCTTTGATGGCAGGAATGTTTTCCCTATATCATTTACGCCTTTTTACGTACTTGAGGACCTCAGCCTAGCATTTACCTTCTTTCCTTAGTAAGGATATATAAACGTCTCTTGTGCAGTTGTTTGGCTGCAAACAACTGCTTGGATAGTCGTTTCAATTCCTCTAGGTGGCGCTGTCCTAATTTTCTTCTATTATATGCCTTTCTGACCTTTTTCTTTAAACGTTTAACTTCCTTGCTGTAGTATTCAGGGTCCGGGTTCTTTCTAAGTATTTTGTATGGAGCAAAACGCTCGATGCTCTCGGATAATATTTCCTTGAAATTATTCCATATCTCATCCACACTACTACCATTGCTTGCCCATACTCCATATTTATCTCGGAGGAGGCTTTGCAGGCCTAAAACATCTGTTTTGTGGTACACCGGGACTAACTTTTCTACCTGAGGTACACAACAATATTCTTCCCATTCAGCTTCCAGTATTACCGCGTGATGATCAATGATCCCCTGTACTACACTGCTAGCGGCGAACGAACTTTCGGGTTAGATAAGGTAAACATCCAGCTGTGCGTCCTGTCGGGCTGGGCTGTATACTACCTGAGTGAACCCGTTTTCCCATACCAAACTATTTATAAATGTCTGAGTTCCACTATTACAACCCGCGTTTACATTCCAATCTGCATAGGGTAAGTTCAAATCGCCCCCATTGATGCTACGCTTTGTAGAATTTCCTGTATAATCAGTTCGGGCTGCTAATCTTTCCATAACTCGCATGTCAGCGTTTGGCGCTTTGTAGATACCTACGATTTCCCAAGTAAATTTTGGTTCCCTGCCTTTCACTTCAATTGCTATCTCAAAATCCTCATCGGCCCATAGCTCCCTGCAGTTGATGTTGTTTTTAACACAAATGAACACTCCACCCCCCTCGAGTACACCTATCTCTCTAGAAGGTTGAGTAATCATCCTACTTCGTGAAGATCCATCTAAATATTTTCCTCCCATCTACGCCTGGGTCTCACAAGTGTCCTCTTTCCCTCAGGTTTCCCCACCAAAACCCTGAATACGCCTCTCCTATCCCCTATACGCGCTACATGCCCCGATCATCTCGTTCTTATCGATTTTATCACCCGAACAATGTTGGATGAGGAGTACAGATTTAAGCTCTTCATTACGTTGTTTTCTCCACTCCCCTGTTACCTCGTCCCTCCTAGTCCCAAATATTCTTCTCAACACCCTATTATCAAATACTCTCAGCCTGCGTTCCTCCCTCAATGTTAACCACCAACTTCACACCCATACAAGACACAAAAATCTCGCATGCACCTTTCCTCACCTCTCATCCTCGCATACTTTCCATATTCCCCGCTCACTTTGTTCTTCGTCGCTTGAACACTGAAATAATTTTTGGTGAGGAGTACGTGTTGTGAAGCTCTTCTTTTTCCCATTTCCTGTAGTCTTGTATAACCTCCTTCCATTTAGGTCCAAATGTATTCATCAGAACCCTGTTCTGTGATGGAGAATGTCTGGAGGGAATGTTTGGACTAGAGAGAGAAGAAATGACAGAATACTCTATAACTTTTACCCAAGAGGCGCTTTTAATATGGCAGATTCAATGAGATTGAGATAAGTGGGGTACGTAGCACGGATGGGAGAGATGAGAAACGCATTCAAAGTTTTAATCGCAAAATACGGATAGAATGGACAGTTTTGTAGTTGGAAGTATAATCTTAAAATCTGCATTGGCGAAGTGGTCATATTAGGGCTCAGTGGCGAGATTTTGTGAGAAAGACGACGGACTGTTACGTCGCATAACTGAGCACCAGTTTGTTACAGAAGTGAAACTAATATGAACCTCTGTCCTGTGCTCTTGTATCCAGTGCTTGCAGGGTGTCGTGCGTTTCTATACGGCAGCATTGTTAGTGTGGACTGGGAGGACAACAAGAGTGAAAGGCCTTCTTTGCCGTTTTGAACCCATCACTGGTCATGAAGTTCGTGTTTGAAATTCGTGTGGACTTCACGTCACAACCTGCTTACAGCGGAGCGCCCATAACCTGTGCATGTCCGCGTTACAGACAGGTTCCCTCTAAACACAGGTTCTTCTGTATACAACGTATATGTTACGCTCAAAGATCGAAAACGCACATTGAGCGAAAAAAAAACGACCACAACGCGTTGTGGCATGAGAGAAATAGCTACAATGCAAAATTGAGTGTTGTGGCTGTTTTTAAACAACCACAACGCGTTGAGGCATGAGAGAGACAGCCACATCGCGAAATGTGTTTGAAATGAACTGTTTATAGGTTTAGAAACTTATTGATAAAAAAATACACGTAACATAGGTCTAATGAAGAACAATGGCGAAGCTCATTTATTTTTTCAGGAACTGTTAGAATGACACTTAGAATTACGCTTCATATTTTTCGAACGATATTTGCACTTTTTATCGATGCAGTACCTCTTACAATGGCAGCTTACAAATCCCTGCTTACTTCCGGACGTTATCATTGAGGCTGACCGAAGAGACAGTGTACTGGAGGGCACATCATGCGCCTCAATGAAGTTGTCAGTAGTTGTGAATTTATTGCGAGCACACAGCCGCTCAAGTAAGCCTTCCTTCGTGCCCAACAGATAAAGCCCGGAAGAGTTGACATCAACGACGACTGCTAGGACATTTCTGGGGGCGCTAGACGTCCTCGATCAAGGTGAGGCACCCTGATCACAACGTTTGTCCCATTATCAACTGGTGGAAGTCTTGAGTTGGAGAGAGAAACCATTTTTTGAGCTTGTTGTTCCTGACCAGATTTTGCACCTTCTCACTCAATGTTGTTACACAGAGGTTGCAAGTGACTGAAAGTCCGAAGCCCTCACTGTCTTCACTGTAACTTCCACAAATAGCATGAACAAACTGGTTACAAACTGAACACTTGTGAGCGCCTGATGACTCCTCACAAATCACACAGTAAACTTTTTTGTTATCTTTCTTCTCTAGTGTTTCTTCTGAAGTGTCATTGGTTTGATTTTCATCTTCATCATTTCTATCCCATTGGTTGACCTCTTCCTTGTCTTCCTTGTCTTGACCATTATTCATTCCTGCATTAAAGAGCTCTTCCAGTTCTTCTTCAGTTTCTATTGATGAGTACATATCTTCAGTGAGCGGAGAATCCCCAAGTCCGTTCCTCTGCGCTGTTCCGAACCTAACCTCATAAGGGCTTGTCTTAATGCCTGAATAAAGTGCTCGGTTTTTCTTGCTTTGGATAAACCGTAGTCCTTCAGACCAGGTTTTCGTGTTGTCGGACACCCAAGCAACGAGCATGTCTTGAACATCTTGGCTGGATCTTTCAACTGATCCTTGACTTTGAGATTGTCTCGGCTTTCCATACACGAGCTTCATTCCTGGCCACATCAGCCAAGTTTTGTGTTATTTTGTTCGTAAATTCGCGATCATTGTCGCTCTGCAGTATGAATGGGTCACCGAACCACCGACCCTCTGACGTGAGTCACGTCATGTAAAGAAACATGGCGGGGTCAATGACTTCATGACGTCACATGTAAACAAAGATGGCAGACGACCTTGCCTCCGGCGGTCACGTGACAAACAAACATGGCGGATGACCTAACTTCGACAGACATTATGGAGCCTAACCTAACTTTAACCTGTGATATGTAAACAAATGACGTTGTATGTAAACAAATTTGGCGGACAGCCTTGCGTCCGGCGGTCACGTGATGTAAACAAACATGGCGGATGACCTAATTTCAGCAGACATAATGGCACCTAACCTAACGTTAACCTCTGATATTTAACAAATATGGCGGACAACCTTGCCCCAGGCGATCACGTGGTGTAAAACATGGCGGATGACCTACTTATGGCAGAAAGTGTGGCGCCTAACCTAACTTTAAACTTTAATATGTAAACAAATGACGTAGTATGTAAACAAGGATGGCGGATGACCTACTTATGCTAGACTGTATTGCGCCTAACCTACTTTAATCTCTGATATGTAAACAAATGACGCAGTATGTAAACAAATATGGCGGATGACCTAATTATCCCAAACTGTATGGTGCCAAACCTAACGTTAACCTCTTGTATGTAAACAAATGAAGTATGTAAACAAATATGGCGGATGACCTAAGTATCCCAGACTGTATGGCGCCTAATCTAACTTTAACCTCTGATATGTAAAGAAATATGGCGATGGTCACATGATGTAAACAAATGACGTAGTATGTAAAGAAATATGGCACATGACCTAATTATGGCATACAGTATGACGCCTAACCTAATTTTAAGGTCCGCCATTTTAAAAGAGCGCCACTTTTAAATTTGTTCTAACACAATTCCGACATTTTGAAAAAGCACCATTTTTGAATTTGCTCTATGTAACTTTAAGTTTCAATTGCCGCTTTCCAATATGGCTACCAGCGCGCTAGATTTAAAAATTGTTCACACCAATATTAAGTTTGAATTGGTGCTTCCTAATATGGCTACCAACGCGCTAAATTTTAAATGAAACATAACTTTAAATTTGAATTGCCGCTTCCCAATATGGCTACCAGCGCGTTACTTTTAAATTAAACCTAACTTTATTGTTCTACCATTTTACAGTATGGCTACTAGCGCGGTAACTTTGAATTAAACTTTATATGACTTTGTGTTTCTCGAAAAGAGTTGGCTGAAGCGGCAAGATTCGGGACGCGTCTCCACTAACCTAACGTAAGCGAATCTAATTTTGTGTCAATAACCTAACCTAATCTTACGTCTATATCTTAACCTAACCTAATCTTATGTCCATAACCTAATCTAATCTTGTGTCTCTAACCTAACCTCTTCTTATGTCCATAACCTAACCTATCCTAAGGCCTAGACTATCGTTCATAGCCTAAACTATGCCAATCTTATGTCCAAAACCTAAGCCCTTGAAATTTCCGTTTATCATCTAACCTAGCCTAATCTTATATCTATAACCTAACCTAAGTTAACCTTATTTCCATAACCTAACCGAAGCATATATCCGTAACGTAGCTTAACCTAATTTAAATCCCTTGAAACTTCCGTTTAAGACCTAACCTAATATCCATAACCTAACGTAATGCCTTATATAACCTAATCTCACTAACCTAATGTTCATAACCTAGCCTGATATCCGTAACCTTATATATATAACCTAAGCCAACTCGGTGCCTTATCGTAGTGGCTAAATTTCGAACCTAATATCGTTCTAATATAGAGTTTCAAACTATCGCTACACAAGTTTAAGTTGAGTTTCAAACAATTTAAAAGTAACGCTATTTGTTATACTATGAATGTACATGTACTGAAATTCTGTACAGGTTGTGAAGGCTCAGAAGATAGTGAAGTCGAGCTGTACCTTTCTTAATCACTTAACTAGAAGGGTAGTGGTCTGCAACATTTCGACCGCTCTTTACCTTTACCTATTGTATAGGTGTTGGGTGAATCCTAGGATCTGTCTAGATATGTACAAAGATTCGGTCATTGAACCGTCGATCCTGTAGTAAGTTGATATCTCTGCTGACTATTATTCTGCTCAATGAAAAATGTTATAATGTCTTCGTGTACGATAGCTTCTTTTAAACTTCAAGAATCGTTGCGAAGTCTCCGCTAAAATGAACCACTACGTTGCTGGTTATTTGTGAGATGGTATGTATTGATAAATCATCAATAATGTAGGCCTGTTTCACTTAAATTATGAAGTTCTTAAATATGTTATTGCGACAATCACGAAATCTCCAACCTAGTTAGATACAAAATATCTCGCCTTGTTCTCATGTGTAGTCTGTCTGATTAACCTCAGGGTATATGACTAGCCATCTCGCTACCTACGTTTTCTTAGAACCTTGGTAGATTACATTATGTTACATTTACCCTATACGTTACGTTTGTTCTGCATGGATGGCCTACTTTCCACATAATCTATTCTACACGCATAGCCCATACTCCATCATTACTTTTTGCATTACAACCTTGGTTGATGATATCCTGTTACATTTTCCCTCAACATTACCTTCGTTCAGCATGGATAGCCTATTTTCCGCATAATCTCCGTTGTACATGCACAGCCCATACTCCACCATTACTCTTTGCATTACAACCATACTGAATGGGCGGTCTATATTACATTTAGCTCCGTCTTCACACCATTCTACACTGTTGGCCTACTCTTCGTTCTGCATGCACGACCGCGTTGATTCATTTAATTACCATACACAGCCTACTTTCCACTTAATCTATATTCTACATGCATAACCCATACTTCATTACTCTCTGCATTACAACCTTACTGAATGGACTGTCTACATGACATTTACCTATGCATTAACACCGTTCTACACTGTTAACCTACACTTCGTTCTGCATGCACTACCGCGTTTAGTAATTTAATTATCATACACAGCCTACTTTCCACATAATCTCTATTCTACATGCATAACCCATACTTCATTGCTCTTTGCATTACAACGTTACTGAATGAACTGTCTACACGACATTTACGTACACCTTAACACCGTTCTACACTGTTAACCTACACTTCGTTCTGCATGCACTACCGCTTTGAGTCAGTTAATTACCATATACAGCACAAATTTAAAAATGGCACTCTGTCAAACATTGAAAATAATAGCCGGCGTTAAGTTGTGTATCATAATTAGGTCATCCGCCATATTTGTATACATATCAGAGGTTATTCGAGTGGGTATGTGATGTTATCTGTCTAAAGGAATGTTAATTATTTTAGCCCGGGGCGTAATGACTCATCATTGATTGCTGTTGACGACCTTGTGTGCATGTTCAAACCTGCTTGCCCCGAGGCAAATACCAACCCTCAGATTAGGTGGTCTAGTCCGCTCTCGCGTTTAAGTTATATTTTAAAACTGGCGTGTTATAGCAACCCTATTGTAAGATGTTATGTTAAACAATTTAAAAAATACCCGGCTTATTGTAAAAACCGATGAATACAGCTCTGGCTGTCATATTGAAAAAATACACGGGCCCGTCTTATTGTAATATAGCGCCCATCCTAAATAACGTCAAAGAGTCTACCGAACTAAAATTTTTGCGACTATGACTAAGATAATCTGCATAATTGCATACCAATAAAGGCTGTATAAATATTAATTACATCAATTGCATATCAAAAAAGAACGCATGAATATGAATTAGATAATTTGCATATCAATTTGGTCATTTGCATATTAATTAGGGTGACCCACTTTCATTACCATAGGGCTAGTCGCGTAAAAATTGGGCGGACCCGGTCCGTAACGCAATAAGGTCAGTGGTGGGGTGCTTTAATATGATTGGCTGCTTGTGGGGGTGCTTTGATGTGATTGGCGCTTGAGGGTAGGGTGTTTTGATGTGATTGGTCGCTTTGGGGGGCGCTTTGATGTGATTGGTTTCGCAGAAAAGTGGGCGGAGCCAACCGTAACGTCATAGGGTCGGTGGAGGGGGCATTTTGCTGTGACGTCATGAACTACGGTAAAGTGGCATACTCTCTACTTGGTCAGGTTCCGAAATAACAATCTACCTGCTTTCAGAGGACCGGAAGTTTCTGGATTGTAGTTACAGAAGCCCTGCCATGCACGTATACCGAACGAGTAATGTCCAGTGTAAAAACACGCACGACAGTTCTGTAAGGTAAATTTTTGTTGTGCATGTTACGTCTAATCTTTCGTTGATATTTTGAGAGTAAAATTTTACATAAACATTTAATATCCTATCCGTGGTTGTGCTTCGCCCGTCTTATCCACCTTATATCACTGTAACACTTTTAGGCGAGCGGTGTAAATCATGAAGCTCCTGAGGTCACAATTGATAAATTATGATAAGAATTGTTACTTGTAGCGGAAATTCCAGTACCTATTTAGCTAATTCCTTGCCAAAAAAAGTCCATTAAAGGTAAATAATACTCCTTTAGTCGAGAAACTTTCCCCTATGGTACACAATGGCATTCACAGAATCCCGCCTCTGGTTTCTGTTTTTAGCCAGATTAATCCGGCCAACACCTCCCCATAGTATTTATTTAGATTAACCTTTTGGGGGCCGTAATTATTTTTTTAATTTTAGCACACCTGTATATAAAATGTGAATAATACAGGAACCAAACAAGTTAGAATTATGAAACAAACTGCATTTTGAAGAGAAAAAACGGAGAGTATACACCATATTTAAAATATTTGGTACCTATATTTGTTGAATAAATATTTAGAATGCAACTTTGGAGGTTAGCGGTGCGGTACGACCACTATAGTTGACATTAGGCGTCTAAAGGTTAATTTTAATGTTATTTGTCGCTCTACGGCTAGGTGTGGCGAAAGGCATTTGTCTTTCAGGCTTCCTTAGTTCATTGGTGAAATGTAGAAGTCGCTTTGAAAATATGCGCGGTTAACGTGTATGTTTATAATTTACACATTTCGTCAATATTTGCTGCATTTAATACAAAACAACACCACGCTGCAGTCCTTACACCAAACGAAAACTGTACTTACACATGACACAGCAGTTCATGTTTACAGTATTGATACCATCTGAGTAATCCAATACGGTAAGGTAAACAAATCGCTTGGGGTTAAATTTCTTTTCCAGAAGGTGCATTTAGTTTGAATTTCTGATGCAATTGTGGGCTGGGTCATGAGATCAAGTCGGGCTGACATCCTTCTCTGTGTGAGGTATATTAGTGTTGATGTGCTCATCTCAACGGCGGGAACATGGGGCAGAAATGGGGGGGGGGGTAAAACTGTGTAGAGTACAGTTGGAATCTGATGGCACACAGTGACGCACGGGAGGGGAAGTGAAGGGGAAACAGGCGAATGAAGTGGGTAGCCAGTACTCTTCCACGCTACCTCGGAACATAGTCTATCCAGCAGTACTAACAACAATACAAACATACGGCAAGCTGCCTAGCAGCATGGTGAGTCGTGAATTAAACAGTAAAATTAGACATGTAGCCGATTATTTTTAGTGTAGTTGTTTCTTAGGATTGCTGGCGTCAGTTACGGACGGTTCATGGCATGCATTTTAAGTTAATCTTTCAGTGTATATTCGGGACCGTTGGCGATAGGAAGGAGGGGAGATATTTAAATGAGAAACCGTTAGGGGCTGATAATGGACGCTAGCAGTCCAGTAAGGAGTCGCGTACGAGTGTGGTGTAGGTAGGAGTACAGAAAAGTGACTGTGTCAGTTTCCTAGAAATTATCTAGTTGTTTTACTGGTTATAGTGCTACTTTATTTTATATCGATAATAAACCGAATAAATAAAACGCAAGTGAAAAGACAATAATTAAAACTATATGTGATTCGGTGAACCACACCCGTTTCCCGGAAGAGGATCACCTACCAGACTGAGCACGTCGGGACAACAAAGTTATGAAGGGTGATCGTGTAGAGACAGTTTGTTTCAACATCACTGTTTCCATACAACACTTAACTTCCTGTTGACGCAGTAATTTCAGTTGTCTCCAGCATTATGATATATGGTATGATACATTTGTCAACTGCAGTTCGATTGATACTCGGTGGCAGTAGTACAGTACACATTTACACACAAACGATACATAGAACAACACAAATAACATAAATAACATAAATAACAACAGAACAACACAAGTAACAACTAACTGGGAAGAGTGCGGACCGTGCCCCGTTTTTGCGAGTTTTACCCTGGCATTCGCCTTACAACAGAGGAAAAAGGCACGGCAAAATCTCAGTCAGGGTAGCCGAAGAGTGCCAGTATACATATTACCAAAACACACACTTTACAGCGCGCGCGGGCACACACACACACACACACACACACACTCACTCTCTCACTCACTCACATTACAAAAAATTTAAAACAACCACAGTACAAGTGAAAACAAACACAGTACAAGATACACCCAAATGAAATACCGCCGTCCTTGGCAGTAGACTGCCGACAGCTTGCGGAATACGCGTAACTATGTGTACGTATTTCGCAGCATTTTGGGTACAAACGACACATGTCAGTGAGCTTATCTTTGTGCAGCTTCAATCATGCTGAAAATTGTGTTGTTTTTATAACTTCACGGTCAGAAAATTCGCGGGTAGGGTACATTCATTACTCTTAAAAATGAAAATTACGGTAGAGTTAGGTGGCGTACTGCTGTGCGGTTGATACTAGGACATCATTTTCTTCTGTTATGACATAATGCTTCATAACCTTAAATAACTAATAGAGTTGCAGAAGGGGGTAGGCAAACTTGGTTAGTACCTTGTTTTTCCCCTATGTACTTACTTACTCCATGGAGCGTAGTCCTTTTTGAGAAGCTAACCGGTTTTCATCTAGTCAAGAAATTTCCTCTGTTTTATGAAACCCGAAGGTTCAGTACTGCATTCACAAGTGCTCTCCACCCTTCCCTATCCTGAGCCAGCATGATCCAGTCCATACCCTCACATCCTACTTCCTGAAGAGCCATCTTAATATTACCCTCCCACCTACGCCTGGGTATCCCAAGTGGTCTCTTTCCCTCAGTTTCCCCTACCAAGACCCTGTATACGCCTCGCCTCTCCCCCATTCGCGCTGCATGCCCCGCCTCTCTCATTCTTCACGATTTTATCACCCGAAAGCTATTGGGTGAAGAGTACATAGCATTAACCTACTCACTATGTTGTTTTCTCCACTCCCTTATTACCTCATCCCTCTTAGGCCCAAATATTCTCTTCAACTAGGAAAAGGTATGCAGTCAAATACAACTTAATCACTGAGGTGTATTTAATGACTGTGTGATGGAAACAACTACATGTTTCGACCTGTATTGGCCATCATCAGGTTGTGTGGGGAACTTAAGAGCTAGCTATATGCATGCGCGCGCGCGTGGTGTAGAGATCTCTACATACGCATAGCTTGACAAACCGAATCAAAACAGGAGTCAGATAAAACACTATGAAACA
>Ga0123354_10008593_pt1 | contig 15545 bp, 11 predicted proteins | sample TergutLab28metaG_2_FD_97872 | JGI IMG/M metagenome (GOLD analysis project Ga0123354, IMG submission 97872) | Labiotermes labralis P4 segment gut microbial communities from Petit-Saut dam, French Guiana - Lab288 P4 | ecosystem: Host-associated > Arthropoda: Insects > Digestive system > Gut ...
CTCAACAAATAAGTCGCAAGCTCCTGAGGATGGATGTACTAACATCCGAAACATGTTGAGCATTAAATAATGAAATAATAAAGCAAGTGACATCAAGTTGGTCTATCTTTGTTCAAGCCGCAGAAGTACACAGACTTGAAAGGAGAGCTCATAAGAAAATGGGAACTAATAACGTCCTGTGTAATACCATTAGCATTATCCACAACAAGTATTACCCCAAACAATTACACGAAATTTTAAGACTGCTTAATCTCCGCCCTACTCTAAATATTCCAACGTAGATAGCAGTAATATTTAACCCTTTAAACGCCGAGTTAAATCCCATCTGCCATCTGCTGACATTATTAGGAGCTCACCATATTTTCCACGTTAGCGAGCTAATTTTTAATACATGCCTTGTATTTAGAGAATTTTTGGCAGATCCATGAATAAGAAGTGCTTGGTCAATGAGACCCGCACTAATTGAGAACCAGCTAAAACACTGTGAAGTAAGAAATGTAGATAAAAAATAGTAAAAGGTAAAGTGATCCAGTTACAGGCCCGGTGTGGCCCAGAGGGTGGGTAGAGTTATAGCTCTACTCTTCCATGACCGCGACACTAGAAGGGGGTGAGTGGTTAGCAGCACGCCCCGGCCGCACTTTACCCCCGGGAAAGACCCGGTACCCATTGTACAGGAGGCTGGGTGGACCCCAGGCCCGGTCTGGACGGGCGGAAAATCTCGTCCCCACCGGGATTCGATCCCGGACCGTCCAGCCCGTAGTCAGTCGCTATACCGACTGAGCTACCGGACCCACAGATGAAAATAGTAATCTTTACTTAATAACATACTGAGTCAACAGCCAAATGACCCATGACATAAACAGCACAACATACAGACACGAACAACAAATGGCAATGTGGAGGACACATATATAAAAAAAAATAAAAACAAAAATACCTAAATAAATCAAACGGTCAAATGGAATTGTATGAAATCTGATGGCGATAATATGCCTCCTAAAGATATGACAATCACTGAAAACTAAATTCGCAGCAGTGACACACCTGACAGATAGGCAACAAAGACAACAACAATAACAACATTACCATAACAACAATACTTCTCTTGAACCAGAGGTGATCCCCACCGCTCAGACTTTAAGCTTCACACTGCAGGACGTTCCGTATTATGTGTGATGTTCCAAGTATAGCTGTCTTTTGTAGTGAATCTATCGAATGTTTTCCCGGTACAGCTTCCAAATTTTTCCTTAAGCTTCTCGTTACTATTCCATTGGTTCCAATTATTACTGGTACAGTCGTACATTTCAGGTTCCACATTCGTTGTATCTCTATGCATAAACTCTTGTATTTTAACTCCTTTTCCGCTTCATTTTGCACAACATTTCTGTCTGCGGGTATTGCCACATCTATCAGTGTGCATGTTTTCTCTATATTGCTTTTAATTATTATGTCTGGCCTATTTGCTGTAACTTCTCTCTCTGTGTGTACTACTTGATTCCACAACACTGTGATAACTCCCTCTTCATACACTGGTTTGGGCACGTGTGTTTACCATTTGTTTTTTATTATTATTATTATTATTATTTATAATCTCCGGTCACTAATAAAACAGAACAACTACACCGCCCTGATGGATAGTAGACACAAGAGACTTCAAAGTGTTTTGAAATATATCGATAATGACAAGATACGTCATCATCCCCAACACAGATATGCACTTCAGAGTAAACACCCTAATCACAGCGGTGCCTCGGTTATGTTTGGAGTTGCTAGTATATAAAACGCTCGCTCTTTGTCGGCACAAACACACTGTATCTCCCTTGTGGGATTTATCACTGCTAACTTCAACATGAGTTAGATATTGTGCAATTTTATTAGCTACATAACCCTCAAAAGGTAACATTTTCTGGTCTGAATAGTGAAAGCTTGTGTGTGTGCTGACACACACTCTGTCAGATTACGTGGGCCATATTGGTTCTGTTTAATTGTGTCTGGTGGAGTGCAGTGCTGCATTTAGCTAGTGTCTGTACTCCCAGGCTCGACTCATCAATCAAATGACGTGCAGTGTGTACCGAAGTAATACCACTGCCATTTCCACTCAGTGTCCCACACAAAGTTGAGTCTGGGATATATTCTGCCTGCAGTAGCGTCATGAACAGCCCGTACACAACAAATCCCATTGCATTTTCAACAAGTACCTTCATTTCTACTTGCGATTTTTACAGATGGTTCCTACATTAATCCAATATTAACGTTTTAGACACAATTTGTATAATAAATTTTACGAGACAAATGATCAAATTTTATGTATCCCACGGTTGTAAACACAATTTTCACGTCACGCCCTTTGAGAAAAACGATCTAATTTGAATATTTACTTTATTACAATACGTTTCCGTCAACACAACTAACATTTAAAGTGTAACATTAATGCGACATATTTCGACTTGTGACAGTCATCATCAGGCTTATCTAAGAAACGTTTAACATTTCACAGGTTTTATTTTGTGCATTTTGGATCCCATATGCCTTACACCGCATAATATTGTGAGGTAACTTATCTATATGCTAAGGCATATGGGATCCCAAATGCACAAAATAAAACCTGTGAAATGTTAAACGTTTCTTAGATCAGCCTGATGATGACTGTCACAAGTCGAAACATGTCGCAGTAATGCTATACTTTAAATGTTAGTTGTATTGACGGAAACATATTGTAATAAAGTAAATATTCAGATAACACAATGGGATGACTTCATTCAAAAAGATCTAATTTGATATATTCCATGGATGTAAACACGATGGGATCCCAAAACGTGCATAGTATCTTGTGACTCAATTTACAAAAATAGGCCTGAAGATGACTAATCTATAGTCGAAACATGTAGCCTTATAATTACCTTGTGTAATAAAGTGATTGTGCTGACGTACACTGTTTAATATTATATTACGTTTATAAGCACATCGTGATGCTTCCATTCAAAAAATTAAGCAGTATATTTGTAGACAGTAATAACTCTCTAAGGCTGGACGGTCCGGGGAACGAATCCCGATGGAAGCGAAATTTTGTACTCTCGTCCATACCGGCCCTGGGGCCCACCCAGTCTCGTACATAATGGGTACCGGGTTATTCTCTGGTTAAAACAGCCGGGGTGTGGCGTTAATCACCCACCCTCATTTAGGGCCGAGGTTAAAGAAAGAATAAAACTATTACCTCTACACCCCTTTTTTGTTTTCATTGCCTTTTCTAGGGTAAACTTTACCTTTACTGTTGCCTTTACCACTTATGTATTACATTTGCTGAGAAACAATTTGTATTTTCGATTTCATCGAATATATCCTATAATACAACACATGTTTCATGACTAGCCTACTCTTTTAGTATACGATATTGTGTTGACCTTGCAAATACCAGAAGATTATACACACACACACACACACACACATATATATATATATATATATATATATATATATATTCTACACGATCACCCTTCGTAACTTTGTTGTCCCGACGCGCTCAGTTTGGTAGGTGATCCTCTTTCGGGAAACGGGTGTGGTTCACCGAATCACATATAGTTTTAATTATTTTTTTACTTGTTGTTTTATTTACTCAATTTATTATTGATATAAAACAATGGAGCGCTATATCCAGTAAAACAACTAGATCATTTCTAGGAAACTGACACAGTCACTTCTCTGTACTCCCACCTACACCACACTCGTACGCGACTGGTTTCGCACTGGATTGCTAGCGTCCGTTATCAGCTCCTAATGTTTTCTCATTTAAATCTCTCCCCTCCTACCTATCACCAACGGTCCTGAATATACGTTGACATATTAACTTACAACACATGCCATGAACAGTCCGTAACTGACGTCAGTAGTCCTAAGAAACAACTACACTAAAAATGATCGGCTACAATATATATATATATATATATATATATTCGCTCCAAATGTATCAATGATTCAATTGTGTAATGTAGTGAGTCTGTGTGTGTGTGTAACAAATATATATGTATGTTTTGTGTGAACTTTATGACTATACGAGACGATTTTGTGGTTGGTTACACTGCAGTAATGAAGATTTGGAATGGCTGAACTGTGAAGCTAAGCAAAAATGAATTTCAGAATTTCCTAGATGCAAAAAAAGTGTACAGAGCTGTTTGTCGTCTGGAAAAAAACTAGATGCATTGTTGCTCCAGTGCATCTCTCTATACTTCTCACATTACCGGAAGTCTCATTAAGAAACTGCATGTAACATTACCTTGACGTTTACGTATGGGTGGTTCTGAAGCTGGGGAAAAGCGATACCTCAAGTCGACATGTTGCTGCGGTTTGTCGTCAAACACTGAAGCATGTTTCAGCTTGACAATAATTAAATGTTGCTATGCACTTTCCAGGTCACTGAACCCAATTATGAGAAATGTTACATACCTCCTAAGAATACTCGTACGGTGTGTTGGGGTCCAAAAGGAAAACAGGGTTTGCATCGGGCTTGCGAACAAAGACTCTGTTAAGGGACATAATGGGATACAACAAGGCAAAAGTAACAACAACCTGCAAGCCAAAAACAATGAGGTGTTATTCTAAATTTACGAAGGGAAACTGAGTCCAACTGGAGTTTATATACGCGATATAATTTGACAGATGAGGAAGCCAAGAGCTTTGGTGTGACGAAACTGTGTGACAGTGTTAAGAGAATTGATGGAAAAGAAATTAGGAACAAAAATTTTGTGACACAAGCGTCGACAAACATGTAAGAAATATGAGGATTGTTTGACCGTACATCTTCCTCATGAAATTAAGTGTAATGCCAACTTGATGCAGCTAGGTAATTTTATTGATGTATTCTTAGCTCGACATGTTTCGGGTACATACGCCCATCATCAGGAGCATTAGATGTTGAGTTGCAGCATATGGTTTTTTGCACCGAATTTTTGGATGGGTGGTGGACTTGAGAGCCGCTGCGTAGGTCGTGTGTGAGGTGCGGATGGTGCCGTGCGACTCAATATCTAATGCTCCTGATTATGGGCGTATGTACCCGAAACATGTCGAGCTAAGAATACATCAATAAAATGACCTAGCTGCATCAAGTTGGCATTTCACTTTATTGCAAGTAAGAAATTATCATTATATCAGTGCCGTAATTTAGCTCATTTAAGTTACTTTCTCGACTGTAGACATAACCTCAAATGGAGTACAGTCCGTGAATTGTTATTTACGAAGGATGGCAGAAGATGTGATTATGGCCTACTGAAATAATATTCTGGCAGTTACTTAGGGGAATTAAAGAAAAGAGCTCTGAACTCTGTGGCCGCGCGGTCTAAAGCGTGCGTCTGCGGCTGTTGGCTTGCTGCGATTCCGAGTTCAAACCGGGCCGGGGCATGGGAGTCTGTCTGTCGTGAGTGTTGTGTCTTGTCAGGTAGAGGTCTCTGCGACGGGCTGATCACTCGTACTTAGGAGTGTTACCGTGTGTGGTGTGTCTGAGTGCGATCGTGGACCCTCGACAATAAGGAGGCCGTAACCTACTAGAGGCTGTTGGGTCTTGAAAAAGAGTAGAAGGGAAGAGCAAAAAGACACATCTGGCTTTGCGACTACAATCGAAGCCAATTATATCCAATAAGAAGCTGAAATACTAAACACAACGTTGCTTGTTTCCTCCATATAAATGCGAGCCCTGCAGTGCATAACAAACTGTTCTTGTGTGTGTGACTGGAATGAAAATCCTACTCTCAGTATTGTCTTTAGAACTGGGTTCGTTTGTCGAATATTGTGGACAAATTTGATTTATTAGTTCTATTGTAGGAGGAGAAACATGGGCAGTGCGTAATGTGGAGACGAAAGGCATATCATAGATTACACTGTGACAGCTGAGAGCAGCAACATTACAATGGCCACTTCAAGCTGTTAATTCAGACAAATTGACATTTATGAACCCAATTATGAACTAACTACCCTTCCTTGTAAATTGTTCAAGCACAAAACAGAAACAGTCCCGTACAGAGCATTATGTCATCACAACCTATCCGTACCCTCTCGCTGTAGTCTTACTATTCAAATCGACAAGAAATATTTTTCGTAAAATGTTGGTGCCGGCATTGCAGATTTATACGCACACGTACAAACAAACAAACACACACACAAACACACACACACACACACGTGGTAGTTTCAAAATATTCCTGGAATCATTTTATTGCTGATAAATACAAAAGATTACCATCATTTAAGCCATAGTTCCTTCAAAATTGTACCCTTCTGCAAATATAGATTCAGTCAGCGACTGTAATGGTGTTAGAAATATTCCTGGAAGCCATTTTCTTAAAGCCTTTTCAGCTCTTCCGTCGCATTCTTAATGATATCAGTAGCATCACAAAAGCATCGTCCCTTCAATGCTTATTTCATTCGACGAAACAGATAAAAGTTGACTGCAGCCAGGTCAGGAAAGTATGGGGTATGCTCCAGTGTTGCCACATTGCACTTTGATAATAAATCCTTGACCAAAACAGGCCGGTGCGCTGGAGCATTTTCGTGAAGGACAGACCAACTATTGGTACTTTCTTTGTTGGGGCATTTCATTCTGACCGCATCCCAAAGACGACGAAGGATGTCACTGTACATTACTTTATTCACAGTAGCAATTCCTGTAAATTATACCAGCGAATTCCGGAAAATGTTTGTAGCCATTACGTACAAAAACGTATGAACTTAATAACCTATTTTTGGGTAGGATTTTCCTTAAAATATAGTCTACTGAAAACATGACAATGCTTATCTCTTCCATTAGACGTCTGTAATCAAAGCGTAATGGGTGCAACTGCTTTCACATTGAAGTAATTTGGCAGATTGCTGGCGTACGGGATGTGAGAACGTGTAGGTTTGAAGAAATTTATGATGTTGCAGGAGATCCTGCTTTCCCAGTCATCAGAGTTATCTGCATTTACCCTGATGATGATAGCACCAGAAACTCCTGAAACGTCGGTACACTGGTAGGATTACTTGGCTTCTTCCTAATCATCACCCTAAAAATTTCAAACCTCACAGTAAGCTCTTCTGTAGATCGAAGTTTATTACTTGAGCAGTACAAACAGCGCCACGAAAGGTTAGTGTTGAATTCACACCTGATAATTTCCAAATATACGAAATTATTTTTAGTGATTATTATTGTAACATTATACATTTTTATGCGCTTTTACAAAATTGTAAAAAGCGACTATTCGCTTCGTCATGTCTGTCTGTCTGTCCGCTCGCATGGAAAAACTCGGCTCCCACTGGACGGAATTCCATGAAACTTGACATTTGATTTTTCGAAAATCTGTGGAGAAATTTCAAGATTCATAAAAATCTGACAAATATAACGGGTACTTTACGTGTAGCCCAATACACATTTTTGATCATACACAGTCCGACAATTATATAAACGGCTAATTTTATTTTGACCAAGATAGAAGTGCTATCTATGAAGCAATGCATGCCATCCATGTGACCAACCTTCATCTGTAATCTGGCAACACCGCAACGGCCCACGCTGAGCATGACGGGAAATACGCCGCCATGTTGCGCAGGTAGTGAGAGGACGTGTTCACAGTAGCGGCATAGAGCAGAGAGCGAACATTAAATTCTGTTTTAAACTCGGGAAAACTGCAGCTGAGACTGTGGAATTGATGAGACAAGTGTACGGGGATAATTTTTCATCTCGTGCACAGATATTCAGGTGGTATGCACGATTCAAAATTGATGTGGAAACGATTGAAGATGAAGCCAGGCCTGGGCGTCCATTTTCTGTTCGTAACGAGGGACTCATTGCGAAAGTGTAACTCGCTCATATCTTCTTAGAATGACAAATGTCTCATACAATGTTTGTGGAGAAAAACGTAACACATTTTACGTCAAATAATTTTTTTTTTCGAAAATCGTGCCGTTTGTGAGGTAATGTGAAAAACTTTTGAAGAACTGGGCAGACCACCGATGATAATATAGCGCATGCGCATTGCATGCTGGATGACTAAGGCTACAAACACACACTCAGAATATGTAATATTTACTGCTTTTCCATTGCAACAGTGGTTGCACGAACGCGCCTCATTGTTAAGTTTCATGTACGCACATTGACTGTCTTATTCGCATTTTGCCTCATTGCAATAAAATCAGAACCAAAGATATTCGGTTGTTTCATTTAAAAACATTTGGACGTCCAGCGAAACAGCAGTGGACATACACGTACATCTATTAGTGTCTTATACCTGTTTGATCTGCTAATGAGCAAGATGTTGGTGTGGTCGCCTGCATAAGATTCTTGTTTATTAGTAAAATCGCATTCCCGCCCTGCACCTGCCACCCCGCTAGCCTCCTAGAAATACCTTCACAGTGTGTCCGTACCCAAAGAGTATAGAGATTTGATAGGGTTGCAGGACCACTCTTCCAATCTCGGAATCATATTTTTCCTTCCCCAAACCTTGGAGATTGAATCGGCGGCACACCTGGACTCCAGTCCAGTGGTTCCAGGGCTTCTTTCCCCACAGATAAATCGGTCGGATTTTTTAAGTCAGTAGCTCATTTTTACCCAAGAGTTTATAATAAATGTATGTCTATCAATTCTCCTACACAGGGTGCTTACGCACATAGGGTAAGAATGCAACGTTCGTTTGTTTTCCCATTAACAGCGCTCTTTGATATACGTAACTGACATATTTAGCATGGAATTAGTGCAAAGGACGGCTCTAATTTGTGTGTACTTTTTTTCTGTGGCGTTACAGCCCAAAGAGTGTCTAGGCCGCCTCGTTTTTGAGGTTCGTAGATGGCATACACGCACTCACACACACGCACGTACTCACACACACGCACTCACACACACGCACACCAGCTAGGAATCTTCTGAAAGAGGGATCAGCTTGTCGCAGAAGCCGCTACCTAAAAAAAAAAACACAACAGACGAACATCTATGCCCTCAACGGGATTCGAACCCGCGATCAATCAAGTGGCTTCAGAGTTATGCCTGAAACCGCACGATCACCGGGTTCGGCATGTGTGCCATCACCTGCATATTATCCAGTTATGAAAAAACAAAGGGGGTCCGCGGTAGCCCAGTGGTTAAGGTGTTGTGTTACAAATCGGAAGGTCGCTGGTTCGATTCCAGATGGTGCCATTGCAATTTTTCATTGACATAATCCTTCCGATAGCACTATGTCCCTGGGGTCGACGCACCTTCTAACAGAAATGAGTACCAGGAATATTTCCTGGGGAGGTAACAACGGCCGGGACGTAAGGTTGACAACCTTACCACCATCCTGGGCCATTTTTACGTAATCTGGGAACCTTAACTTCCTGGAACCGTCTGGGCACCTCGGGCCGCTAATGGGACTGATTTACCTTTTGTGAGGAAATATGAACGATCAAAACTCATGTGTTTCTTGAACAGTCAATTTCTGCTGTTAATAATCTAGATATATGGCTGGAATTCGCGACAGCATCTTTACTGAAGCACTGAACTTCCCTTGCCTTCTTTGTATGTTTCTATTCTTGCAGCAGTTTCTAGAATCGCACAAGAATGAGGTCGTCTTTAAATATGAATGTTCTTAGGGAAGAAGTGGACGGTTGGTCAGAGGTCAGCCTAATCTTTACAGTACGTTCCGAGTGCCAACAAAAAGTATGGGAAAAACCTGCGACGCCTGACGGCGACAACTGATCTCTGATCTTCGCCCGAAGGGTAGAAAAGCGCCTGCTATAGTGGGACCCTTGGAAAAAGTCCCTATGTCTTCACTCGTTGCTTAAGTATGAATCAGAGCCCTCGTTGAGAAGCTAATACTTCCTCCACTATTCAAGGAATTTCTCATATTTTACGGGACCTAAAATTCATTATAACTCTTCAAAAATGCCCGCCACTTGTCCCTATCCTAAGCCACATTAATCCAGTCCACGCGCCTTAGTCCTGTTTTTTGAAAATCTGACCCCTTCCATTAATTCTTCGAAACGTTCGGTTCTCCTACCAGCCGTCTAGTCACGATGGATCATTAAATCTATTACTGGTCATTAGGTCACGACAGTCGATAACACAACACTTTATTTACATACAAAAATAGTATATTTCGACAGGGCGACATGTTTCGACCTTTTGAGATCATCCTCAGGTCCTCCAAGAAGACAGACCCAAGAGTTGTTTAAGTTTCATTGCATTGTGGGATCCCACAATGCAACGAATCATAAACAACTCTTAGATCTGTCTTCTTGGAGGGTCTGAGGATGACCTTATAAGGTCTAAACATGTCGCTCTAACAAAATATACTATATTTGTATATAAATAAAGTGTTGTGTTATCGACTGACGTGTTGTATTTATATTTTCCTCTATGTTCTTATGTCATTTAATTTATTTTTTCTTTCCTTAGTTCTGTCTTTCTAAATTACTTCATTTTCTTCTTTCTTGTTTGCTTTGCTTCATTACTAACCTATTCCTTATTTCTTCATTTGGTTCTCCTCTCTTACTTGCCTGCTTCATTGACTATTAGTCCTTCGTCATGTCTTCTTTTTTAACTTTTCTCTTCCTTTCTTATTCTCATTTCTTTCCTTCTGCCCTCCTTGCTTATCTTCCTTTTGTTCTGTCTCACTTGATTCTTTTCAATTTTTCCTTGTTTCTTCTGTCCGACCTTCGTAAGCGAAACTTCAGAGCAACAACGCACGTTTAATTTAACCATTACTACTGTTGCATGATCGGCGGGAAAGCTTCAGTATTCTAAGACTTAGTTAATCGATTAATATGCGGCAATATAAGGCATACATAGCTAACACGTTAATATTTACATACAGTACCGCCATTACGCAAACAAGCGATAAGCCCAAAATTTGCCATTCCAAATTCATGCATCACAAACAAAATCAGCGTTTCTTAGGTTGATGTGTTCGAAGCGTGAATCTGAATATTCAACTCAACGTAGTCTCAGTGTGACGTACACGTGTGACGTACACGTGTACTCGCTCACAGTAACGAATTTACGTAGACTTGGGGGCTAAATAATTATAAAAATATCAAGTGTCGTTAAAAAAACACGTCATGAAAGGCTTTAGCAAAGTCTTTCATGTTGAAAGTAAGACACTTGCTAAGAAATACAACGATCTGCGATAATCCCTTGACTTTTTGTGTTTCTGTTCCTTATTTCCATGCCGTAGGCCAATTCTTCACGTCTGGAGGTGTGTAACAAACGGATATACACACTGAGAAATTGACATTTGTCACATCAGATGCATCACAAATTGCAAAACATACGTTTTTTTGAAAACACCAGTTTAACGCCATGCTTCTGTTAACCATTCTGTCAGTTTTGCTCATGTGATAGATCACGGATCCCCGTGAGTCCATGTATGCAATGCAAGTAACGTAACTACATGGGGTCAGAACCTCACGTTGCCTGCAGGCAATTATAAACGAACTGGGCCGGCCTGAGTTGCTAAACGTTGGCATATAACCTGCCCAAAATATTGAAGTAACAATCTCTTGCACTAGTAGCTTCCTAATTAAAGGTCAATTTTGGCTACCGGAATTTCATAAACTCCCTGTCGTCGTCTATTTTCTGCACAACACGTAATGTGACTTATATAAATCCTTATTTCCTGAATCAACAGGACACTTTGAACAGATACGCCGTGTTTCTTGTTCCAACAGCATGAGGTAGCACTCTTTACAGTATGCAGTAATTTCAACTTGCACCCCCCGCCCCGCGTACCGTGTACTCCCCCGTGTTTTGCCTTTATATAAATGTTTAAAATCGATTTCAGAAATAAGTTCAAAAGAAGCAGTAAGAAATAGCGAAGAAGAAGGGGGAAGGGAAATGGAAATCTAAGGTAGAACGAGAATAAATAGAATTCAAGAAGGAATTGGCCTGCCTTTTCTTGTTTCCTAACCCACCCCTACTCTATTCTTCTTCCAGAAACTGTACCCGTAGCATCATTTCACCCTTCCCCTATCCATGTTTGTCTTCCCGCACGACATAAATTATGAGAAGGAAATAGTCTTTCTCTTGCAGTGTAATTCCAGTGTTGACGTAACATATGCGCACGTAGTATCGTTCCTGTTCTTAGTAAGGTCTGCCACCAGCCTGATAAAAGGAACATGTTTCTATACCACCTATTGTTCTTTACTCTACACCAGTTCTTCCCAAAGTGTGCTTCCGCGGATCCCAAGGGATCCGTGAACAGTTCCCAGGGGAAACTTTGATACATTTCTATTATGGTTATTCTGATGTTTACTTACTTTTTTTTAAATAATCGCGGAATTTCTTTAACTGGTGATATGTTTATTTCGTATGAACGTTAGAATGTCTAATAAAGAAATAATAATGCATGCACAAAGCGGGCGACATTCATTTTACTCAAGGTCAAACCACTCAATGCATTGTTACGTATGCTACTGGTATGTATTTGTAGCCATTTAGAATCAGTTCTGAGATATAAATTATGGATACCTATCATCTGGACACCATATACGTAGTACGTGACCAAAAATGTGAGGATCTGTGGTTATTTTTCGAAACCAAAAAGAGACCAGCAAACAAAATTTTGGTAAAAACTGGACTAGACAACTTTATATGCTGAGCCTAGGGCAAGATTAACTGTGTTGATGATTTTAGTATACTGACATTCTAACGTGGTGAAGTAAATTGTACTTGACAAAATTTTATATATGAACCTACTAATTTGTTACCGAGTGCCACTTACCGCAATGAAATCACTCTTATGAGAAGACTTCTTTTTGGGAAGCCAAGCCGCTCCGTTTGCCACGAAAGTATCGAGTTTATCGGTGCTTAAAACTCAGCCAGGCGTTGAAGTTAGTTGAATCCATTCCAAATTTCCATATTTTTATAACAAACATTTTATTATTATTATTATTATGTTGAATCTGAGCAAGTTTACATATTCATAACTTATTAAAACTTATAATTAATATAATTATAGATTTATGTACTTTAATTAGCACATACCTAAAATTTCACATTAAAACACTTAAAATCGCTCCAACATGTTTCGATCCTAAGATCATCTTCAGAGAGCTACACTGTTCCTTGCTAAAGTCACATTTTTAAAAACACTAACTGATTAATTTCCTTATATTAACTTGGTGCTGTGGCAGCATATTAAAGTATTTTGGGTTGTTACGCGTGTGAACTGAATAAAATTCACGATTTATCAGCCGGCATGACGTAACATTCCATAGCACTTGAACAGATAAAAATACCGCTGAGAGAACCTCATCTCTCTCCGTATATTGATTTTTACGCATAAAGTTAGACTTGAACTTTTAGTGGCACAGTACAGTCTATCATTGTGCAGACTCTTATGGCAGGATGATGAGACTCCCAGGATTTCTAGATAATAGGCAAATCAAGGTGGATAGATTGTCAGCCCTACGTACCGGCCACCTTTACCCTCCAGGACACACCCATGGCACTCACTTCTTTTACAGGTTGAGTTGACCCCAGGGCCATAATGTGTCAGGGAAGATTAGGTCAATGAAAAGTATCAACGATCTTAATGGGATTCGAACCCGCGACCTTCCACAGTGCCTCAGCCAACTGCGCCACCGCGCGCTCCCAGTGTCATAGTCATGTACTAACAAATCCTAGTTTCCTTGTTTTATACCTGCAGTTTAGACACGTCTTAGCGTTAAAGTGATATGAGAAATTGTGTGAAATCGAGGTAAGACGAAATTCGCTTGTCTTTGCGCCGTGTCTGTGCGATAGTACGGACTTATGGACAGCACTGGCACTGCAGCACACCAGTTACTGCGTGCGTGCCAGCAACTGCCAACAGCTGTGAACAGCAAGAAACTATATGGTTGCTGTTTCTACATCACACAATACAGCAAAAGGCCCTGTTTCTTCTATAACAATTTCTTTCCTACAATCTCTTATATTTGTTCTTTCGTTTATGGTAAGATTATATAGAAAACAGCCACATAAATTTCTTATAAATGTATGTATGTAGAAGTTGTTTTTGTACACATGTATCACGTTTTTGACGTTGGAGTTTCATCATTTTCACTTGTGATAGTTAAAAAAGTGTTAATATAACTCGCCCGGAAATTCTACTGCATTTTACGTGTCCATTATATTTCACAGTAAAACCTCCCTCACAAATATTTAGTATCAATTAAATTTGCTTTTTAGATTTCAGAAAACAATTGCCCATATCTGACGTTAACACAATACAATATAAACTGTTTACAAAACCGACTCTTGTACCAATCACACCTACACAAAGTTGTGTGTCACGTCACGCAGAACAAAGTCTGCGAGCAACCAGTCGGTTGATCACGTATAGAAAAATAATCGCAGTTAATTACAATAATCGCACAAACACATAAACACAACGTGCTGGCAAGAGAGTTTGTTATTTAACCATTTAAGGACGAAACGTAGTCCATTTTTTAACAATTATTACGTAAATAACACAACATATATCAATTAGCAACATACAAAAGTTAAAATCTTGGCAAAATGTTTCAGCTACAAAGAGCCATCATCAGGCCAACACAGAAAAAGTTTTAGGTACATTCAAAGATTGTGCATTCTATGGGATCCCATGTCCTTTACATTATGCTTACATTGTAGGTCATATGTAGGCTGAAGTTAAAAATAACAATAAAATCCAAAAATGCCAAAGTATTGAATGTCTATAACTGTCGGTGCTGAAGGATATAAAAGACAGCTGAAACATTTTGTCAAGATTTTAACTTTTCTAAGGTGCTAATTAATATATGTTGTGTTAATGACGTAATAATTGTTACATTTTACAACACACCGGGATGACTCCTATTAAAATGTAGTCTATTTTGTTTAAAGGTTCGTGTCGTACCGCGCAGTGAACACTTGCGTCCTCGGTTATAAAAGCCGGTCGTTGGCAGTTGTATAGGGGAAACTTCGATGTTTTCCTGAGACACGTACAAAAGATATAAAAATTCTGTTGGAAGAATGTGGAATTTTTAAATGTTTAGAATAGAGGTACATACAGTAACCGCTAGGCTTTAAAAGGTTAACCGTCAATTTATGTGGCACATATATCACCACAGCTCCTGAAATAATTAATAAACAATATATTATTTGTTCACAATTTATAATAATTTCAATTATGTTAGGACATATTTTTATGCATTCACATACTTATGATACAGGGTCCGGCAGAAAAACCTGATGATTTTTAAGTTATAATAAAATTAAAAGTATACTAGCTTGTTACTTGAATTTATTACTAAAATTATCTTTATCTCAAAGTATTTTAATTATAATATTCACTTCCTGAATATAGTGTCTGTGAGGTGGCGTCCCTTTTTGTCAGCACATTCCCGCAAGCGAAGGACTTCTGACAAAAGTCTGACGCACTCCTTCGATATTCTCAGGCGTAGTAAGTGAAGGCTCTCTTCCAGTAGGTTTCCTCTTTGCAGCAGACGCTGTTTCTCTGAAGTTTCTCGCCCACAACAGTACAGTATTGCGACTAGGGACACTGTCGTTCCGATGAATATTGAAGTGCCGACGAAATATCTGCTGAGTCACA
>Ga0123354_10008594_pt1 | contig 15545 bp, 11 predicted proteins | sample TergutLab28metaG_2_FD_97872 | JGI IMG/M metagenome (GOLD analysis project Ga0123354, IMG submission 97872) | Labiotermes labralis P4 segment gut microbial communities from Petit-Saut dam, French Guiana - Lab288 P4 | ecosystem: Host-associated > Arthropoda: Insects > Digestive system > Gut ...
AGGATTTTTTTTAAAAAGTTCCAGGACAATCTCCAAAAACCACAAAAAAATTTATTTTTTTGTTGATTTTCAAATTTTCCCTCCCCCCCCCCCCCCCCCCTTTGTGTTGAGTCTGATCAGGAGATATTTTGGTACATGACTGAACATTTGTGTGTGTGTGTGTGTGTGTTTGTTTGTTTGTTTGTTTATGGGAGCAGGATGGGGGAAAAGAGAGAGAGGTTTCAAATTCAGTAGCATGCTTCTGTACCATGTTGATACTGGCCCACACTGACAGCAATAACAGGCACATGCCTGAAGTAACTAGGCATCCCAGCTGTCAGTCTGCGTAGTAGAGATGTTATGAAATCTTATTGAGGTTTGAAAAGGGGGGAAAGGAGAGTGAGACAATGACATTCTGCATAAACAACAGTTTTGCCATAATTACCAAGGTTACTGGGGCAGAAAAAAACTCAAGAGGGCTGTACAGGAATGGCCATATATGCAAATGCTGCATCGTTAGGAAATTTGAACCCCACACTGTGCCACACAGTGCAAACATCATTCAGGTCTAGAGAGTTAAGGGACTATTAAGTAGGGAAATAGAAACCACAGTCAGATCATAAACATGGGGAGTGACCTCAAAATGGCATCTGTTAGATGCTGTGGTGAACAAACCATTCAGAGACCAACTAAAACAATACTACTGTATAATCAGTGCAGTGGATGGATCTGATATGTTGCTGAATGACAGTGAAGAGGCTGAAAGTGATAGCAGAGAGTGTGAGGAAGGTGAAGGCACCAGTTGTAAAGGTGGGACACTCTGCAGACATTATAGGTGGAGAGGTTGACACCATTTGGTAATAGATGGACTCTGATATATTTTGTGCATTAACTGTATCCAGTTCTTAGCAAAATATATCTCAGCAGGTTGTCTTGGATTTTAAATGGATACATTTTCCATGGCGATGTGTTGTTTTGAGGGTTGTCTGAGATCAGATTCATGTTGCCTTCAGGTAAATATGGTATATATTAGTGGAACATTTACGTTATATATGTCAGAAACAAATACTTCTATACTGAATAGTAGCATCTTTGTGTGAGAAATTTCTTCAGGATATGTGCAGCTTGTTCTCTGCACATATGGAGATTCAAAGTTTGCATCTGCAACAACATTTGCTACCCTATGATGCATGTGTTAAGGTACTTGTCATTTCATAAGGATGTGATCATTTGTTATACACCTCCTTTACTTATTTATGCTCATTTAATTATGCTGTCATTAGTTCAGTCTATTTTGGTATTGACTTTATATGTCAGATTATCTCTTGGATATATAGGGTTAGTGTATTTAGGTTCGTTAATCTCCTTGAAAGGAGTGTTTGTTTGAAATCTGCCCTTTCTTGCAGTGTAAATGGTTGAGCCTTTATACTTTCACACAGCAGAGTTTGACACACTAACATGGTATGGGTTGGACAGGGTGTGGGAAGAGATGCTGCAGTTGAATAATGGTCTTGAATAAAATTTTCCTTACAGATATTTTAAATAATTTCTAAGGCCATACCTTCTGTTTACTGGTGCTTACTTGTTATTTCAGGCTGACAACAACAGTCGATCTTCCTACCGAGTTTGTGCACCTGTATATTTCAAACTGTATTTCAACCTGTGAAACAATTAAGGATCGTTACATGCAGAATCGGTTGGTTCGTCTGGTTTGTGTATTTCTGCAATCATTAATCCGTAATAAGATTATTAATGTGCAGGTTAGTATTGCTAGTATACTCTTCTTGCAGTTCATAAGAAAATGGCTGTGTTAGTATTCTGCTCTTTCCTTTGCCAAGGCTTGTAGGACATGTTCGGAATGCTCACATCCTCTGACATTAGAATCCAGTGAAATTTCAAACAGTGTACATGCAGTTGATATATATATTGTTGTTTCACAACTCAGATCCCATGTCCATGTTCTACAAGTCATGCACTTTGAAGTATGGTGTGATTGCCTGTAACCTTTTTCACTCCAGTTCTGTGATATGTACTTCATAGTTATATAACAGAGTTAGTGCTCGTATGTGGAAGTTTACTCAGTTATGAAGAGATGGTGCAAGGTTTACTGTTTGAACCATATCTGTTACAACATGCATGTGTGGTATCAAAAAGAGCTTCCAAAGAATGTCATAAGCACTGCATTACCTCCATTTTTGCTGACATTTGTGTACCTTTGGTTTTGAAAACATCTAAGTTAACCTTGATTGTTTGCATCCCATTGTTCTCTGATGAAGTGCATGAATAGAAGTATAGGTTATAATGCACAATAGTGAGTATTATTATTATTATTATTAATGTATTCTCACATATTAGTTATTAGGCAGCAGTCTTCTGATAAGTCCAGATCTCAGCAAGAGATCAAAGCGATTTACCCCACACTTTAAGAATGATGCATGCGGTGCTGATTAGTGTGATCTACTGTAGTTCTATGACTGACAGGTGGTCTGGGAGCAACAGAAGTTTGTAAGTAACCCTTCTTAATTATTCCTAATGCTCCAGTTATAACTGGTGTGGTTGTTGTCCTCATTTTCCACATCCTGCTGACCTCCATCTCCAGGTCTTTGGACTTACTTAATTTTTCGTTTTCCTTTGCGTTAGCATTTGAATCACCTGGGATGCCTATATGGATTAGTAGGCAAGTCTTTTTTTTTTATGTAATACTATACAGTTTGCTGGTACTGTTCAATCTATGATGATCAGTACATCCCACATGATAGTGATACCGTTGACATTTATGACCCTTTCAGGTATATGTTCATATACTTGTGTGTAATGTGTAACTCCATATGTTTACATATTGTCCATTGGATGTAACCATTCTGTTAGTGTCTATTAGTGTATTCCAATGGCTTAAGTGTTGTGTGTCCTGCAACAGTGTGTTTTATTTGTTCTTCTGACTTAGAGCACCTTTTTACATTTACTGTCAAATGCTTGATGATGTTCCTGTGATGCTTACACATGTTGCATGTTGAGTGCTTGATCTCAGTCTGCTATTATTAAACTTTCCGATTCTCCCTTTAGGCCTGAGCTACATGACCATGTCAGGGATTTTTCTTTATCTCTTGATGATCTTTCAAGGTTGCAGTAGAATTATCCATGCATTGGTTTACTTTTGAGTTCTTCTATCTTTTCTTTCTCAAATACTGGGCTTAAGTTGATTCTTAATATTTTGGGCAGCAGTTTCTTGTTTCGTATATTTTTCTTTTATTAGATTAGCTTCTTTTGCAGAGAGTATTTGGCTTTCCTGGCAGCATATTCCTGCACTAATCTGGTCAGCCAGACTTTGCCTTGCTTAATGTACATATTGAGACCAATCATAGCAGCGTTATATGTGGACCCCAGTTCAACTTATTTCACCTTTTGATGTCTAGTCTATTGATGTGTGCCTTCATGTGGTTGATTCTTTCAACAGTTACAATCTCTATCATTTTTCTATCCATCTTCTCAATTTCGTTTCTTACCCAGTTGACTATTCTGAAGCTGTAAACTAGGACTGTTACAGCTAAGGTATTGATAGCAGTGATCTTGTTCTTTGAGTTGAGTCTTGAGAATTTGCTGGACTCTGTGGCAATATTCCTTTACTAGTTTGTTCTGCATTTGGTTGTTGTCAGTATCTTCACCTTTTATTGTTATTGACTTAATCAAACTTCTGAGCATCTGTCTGCTGGGAAACCTTCACCTATCCCAGATTGTCTAAGGGATCGGTCTCAGTCAGGGGAAGGAAATTCATCCTATCCCGTAAGGTCAAGGGGCATGTCATAGGATGTTGTGTCACATATATCACATGTGTACTGCTTTTTGCCCCAGCCTTAAGATGTTTTTGCTTAAACCTATATTCTCTGGATACTGGAGGAAGTTTTTGGTGGCCGCTTCTTCCCCTGAGGTGATGAATATTATGTTAAACTTCCTCATATTTGGTACTTCCAGGGTCAACTTTTCCCTGTCACAGGTTTGGGAGGGTTATGTGTCAAAGGAACTGCTATGATGTTGTTGTTGTTGTCGTCGTCATCGTCGCCGCCACCGCCACCACCGTTGTTGTTGTTGTTGTTGTTGTAACAGATAGGCCCATGGGTTTAACAAATAACAGTGTTTATTGTCACTACATTTCAAACAGTCAAAACAACCAATAACTGAAACAGGACAATCACAAGAATTTTTAAAATCACTTTCAAGAGAACTTTCAGTACTCGGGGCTCATAGTCCTATCTACAGTTTTTCACAGTTCTATTGTCTACTGATGCTCACAGCACTAACACCAGTCTTGAACATAGTACTCCACAGATGCACTTGTCCACTCGCTCTGCATTATGCAGCTCCACAATTATAATCCCCCTTCACCCTACTGTCTGCACTCATCACTCCAATATACAAAACACAGTGACTCGCATTGACATGGTTGTCTCTCTCTTGCTGCCCATTGGCCTTATATGCTGCTTATTCCATGTCTCGAACCTGTTCCAGTCAGTCCTTGATGTACCCTTATCGAATCTTCTATCTCTTTCTCGTATGGGAACGGTATGGCATACCGGCAGACTTGACTTCAGAGGCTTCACAGGTTGCTACACAACTAGGCACTGTTACCCTCAGTTACATTATTATTATTATTATTATTATTATTATTATTATTATAATATAATTAGGATAATTATAATAACAATTGTAGATGGTTTTTAAAGCCACATTTCTTCCTGAGTAAGTTATTGTCAGGATTTTTTCTGTAATATAATGAGATTAAGTTTTATATACTGTTCTTACACAGACAACAGCATCCATGCAAGTACAGTATAAACAACCAGTCTCATTACATTACAAAAAAAAAACTGAAACTGAAGATTTACTACGGTCAAAACATGTCGTTTTAAAGACCATCTATTGGTATTGTTATAGTGATTATATTTATATAGATTAATAATAAAAGATTGGTATTCAAGATAACGTATGTCTATTCATGTACTGCATCGAAATTAACTTGCAAATAATGAGCTTTAAGTTGAAATGTCATCAGTACTCAAGGGCTTTCTCAGTTGGGTATTTAAATTTTGGCAATGCATTACAAAAACATGAATATTATATGAACCTAAAGAGATAAAATTATGAAATAAACAGCATCTTGTGGGAAATATAAATTGTGCAGTGTGTCTTACAAAATGTGGCACATATTCTCATTGCTGAAATAAATAAAGTTCTGTAAGTTTCAGAATATCAAGTTTCTTTTACTTACATTTGGTTTTGGACTTTCAGTTTTGTCTAGGATGGTCTAGCTTAATCATGTTGCTACACAAGAGCATGTCAGACCTCATCTGATCATAGTTATCTTCAGGGACAATGGGTGAACCAGGTTGTGTGGCACTTGAACATCAGAACATGCTGTGTAACTTCCTTGTCACAGTGCACTGTACTATTGTAAGAGTGATTCCTTTTTGTCTTCAAGGTTCCGAGTAAATCAAGGCTGTGTGGACCGTGAGGTCTAGAGCAATCTGTGTAACCTCTGTGTCAGAGTGCACATTCGTCTTTTAATGTTGACTCAACTTCAAATTCTTCATGACCTCACCCCTTTGTTGCAGTTGCTCAGTCTCTGACTCGTCACTGATGTTATCCATGATCAGTTCAGGTATCTGACTTTGTGTCAGCAATGTAAATATCCTTGTCACAAATTCACTCAGTTTGCATCTAACCATGGCTGTGAAATATTCCCTGACAATGTAAAGTCTTTCTTTAGAGTGCCGTAGGTAATGGTGAAGTTGTTCCTCCACTTGCCATGAAGGCATATGCACATACATGAACTTCACATGTGATTGTAATGATTGTAAGGTGTGAGTTGCCTCAGGGTATGGGGTTGAACCCAGTACGTTCGCTGTTCTTTGTCTTCAATATATTTGCCCTTTTAACCAAAGCTGCCTGTATCAGTGAGCTGCAGACTGCATGATAAATAATAGGAATACCAACATCCTCATACCAAGTCTGTCCATTTTGCCATGGCTGCATTGAGTGTACAGAAGCTTTCATGTGGCTGACCGTACAAATTGTATGTGGAATGTGGCACACATGTAAGTTAAAGGTTAAGAGGAAAATACATTATTGTCTACTCCATAACTGTGCTGTGTTGTTGTTGAATATAAAGAGATATGAAAGATCTAGGGCTTTTGACTCAGCTTGTTATCAAGAAACAGCTCCGCTTTCCCATTGCACTGTTTATTTTTGTTGCCACTGTGCTGTGTATCACAGTGTGGCTGCCTTAACACAATTGTAGGCTTCCAGTTGGATATTTTTAAGCTGTAAATTCGATATGAGTTTTAACAGAAATGTTGTTGCTACAGTTAGTGTGCTTGAGTTAAGAAGTATTTAATTTTCACTTGTTTTGGTCAGTACTAAAATTGTGGAACAAAATAAGAAATTTAGTAAATATACAGCAATGAAACTGGCTTTCACTAAGGAATGTGACGAAAATATTGGAAGTGGCTGGTGGAAAATTTTTCAAAAGGACTGCACTGTCTACCAAGCTTCCAAATATATACTACAAAATTCTGTAGCTGACAATCAGAAAATATGAGGAAAGACTCAGTTTGACTCGTATGTTACAGAAGGCACAGCACTATGCCTTCTGTGCAGAATCCAGTTTTGATACAGGGATTTTAAAAATGTCTGGAGAGAAGTTCTTGATGACCATGATCTGAGAAACAGCCTTCATAGAATCTGGAACTGTGATGCAATATGACTCAAGTTTGTAACTGCTGTGTCCAGTGTTTATAGATGTATTTATGTAGAATAAGGCCTATTGGAAATAGTCGGCAGGGAGGGAACATATACATACATATGTATATATATATATATATATATGTGTGTGTGTTTATGCAGAGTGAGGCTTTATGACTGTCCTGTGTTGCACAAATACTGCTGGAAAATCTTGGGGCATCCTAATAATGTTGAAAGAAGTTCAGAACATTCCAGCTGTGAGAGATGGTGCCCACCTGCATGCTTGTACCCAGAGTCTGTTAGGCTCTGGACTAGTGAAATCTTCATGATATCCAGTAGCCTACAGCTTGGCTAGTTCTCTTGCTCGTTGACTCACAACTACCGTGTCTCATCAAACATTTTACAGTTATTTGAAGAAAGCCATAGTGGTGCTGACTTTACTATCATATACAAATCATGTGCTCATGCCTCTGGATGTTACTGTTTGTGGCTACTTCAAAGCTACCTGTAGCTAGGTGTACACGTGAGAAAGAACCCGGAGAGTCACTTGGCATTATGACTTATTTACTGTTCAGGTCCAGTTATGCAGAGAGCTGGATACCAGCAGTCTTGAAAGAGGAACATATGGTAATCAGGGATTAGTCCTTTCAATAGGAATGCTATGCAAGAGTCCCCTATAGAGTTTCTGCATATTGGAATGAAAATAGTCAAGAAGATGACCCCATCCTATACATACAGTATATGCCTCACTGCTGCAAGTCCACACTGTGTCCTCATAGTGAACCACGAGAGTGATTCAGACTGTTGTCACTGCACTGTGGCCTGCCACACAATTTCCCCTTCAGTAAATTCTGGTGAGTCAGGAAACACAAAATTTTGACAAGGCAAGAGAGAACGATGATAAATGTACTTGCTGTTTATGCAGATGGGATTGTACATACTACTTAAAGAAGAGCACAGGAGCAAAATGAATTAATTGTTGCTTCAGTCTGCTGTGGTATCATAACCAGTGTATAAACCTTGCTGATGATTTTAATGAAGATGTTTGTTTATGTGTGCGCACACTGTGAACATACATACTACATTGTACTCTACCCCTATTCCAGATGTGATGTATTACTCCACATCACCAGAGGCCCTATTTTATATATACTTTAATTGCAATAAAACATTATTTGCATAAGAAATTCAGTATATTTAACGTAGTCAATATTATACACTTTAGTAGCACTGAATTACAAATATTATCGTACGTTTGGGAACCTTTCGCATTAAAATTTGTTAAACAGCAGTTCATCAAAATACAGGAATGATTCATCTTGGAACCTAAGACATGATTATCAGTATTCATCATTAACAATAAAAGCTCATATTTACTTATAACTTGTAATGCATTACATAAAATACTGAAGAGTAAAACAGGTCATGGACTAAGGCAACCTTACCATATTTCATTGTATAAAAGTTGGTTATTAAGTGGGATGTTATGATATCCATTTTTTGGGTTTCCATGTTTGCAGAAGAAACCAAAACATAGCACTGAATTGTGAAAAATGTGTTTTCCTGCTTTATCAACTCTAATTTTAAAACATTAGGCCATGTCATAGCACAGGCAATTGGCCCGGTGGTTATTAAAGTGTTGCCTGCAGACCCTCAGGCCTGGCCAGAGGATCCATGAGATTATTTTTGTCTTCCAATTATAAATTACAAGAAAAAAATTGTATAACAAATATTTTTAATCTCTTAAAAATCTGTTCACCTGGAATAATGGTGTAATGCAGTGTTTCTCAACCAGGGGTTCTGAAATTGAGTGGACTTCTTAATACAGCATTATGGTTCCCTACCCCCCACCCCTCAGGTTTTGCATAATCTCAATTTTGTCATGACTGCTAGGAAAGCCACAGTTTCTGTAATGAATTATTATATTAACTTAATGACTTGAATATGTTGGGATCTACAAATTGAGACAGTTTTGGGGAGGAGGTATGCAGAATTAGTGTTATTTTGTAAGGGGTCCATCATACCAGGAAACCACTGATTTTGTCACTGTTTTCTGTGGTTTATCAGCACTAACACTATGGCTTATAGCCGTGCAGTAACGCATGCATTTAGTCATAAATGGCCTCCACGGCTTCCACATTAATTCTTTGTGAAGACTTAAAAATGCAGAGCATAAGAGTTATATGTCAGCTACTCATGGAGACTTGCGCTTAATTTTCACAAGTGGTATATGGGCCTGATTGTCTCTGAGCACTTGTCTTTTCCCCTGCCAATACCATTCCACCACTGTTCCATACTTAATCTGTCAAGGGCTGGTAGTGTAGACCCCACTTTTGATATTAGATTAAACTGTCAGCATATCATTCTCCGGTTTGGGTGACTGGAAGCCAACATAAATTGGTGTCGCTGACAGGCAGTTACAGGAACATAGGTACTTGGAGGATTGTGTGAAATAAAACTTTTCAAATAAAACAGTTGAGGTTTAAACATTGTGGAAGAGATTTGAAGCTTTCACAGTCAATAAATGCATTGAAATATTCTTGGGCAGTTAGCTATGTCTCTCAGCATTTTGGAAACTATGTTGTCGTCATCAGCATCATCATCAAGAATTACTGGCGCTAGTGACAGTTTCTGAAACACTAGAAATTCAGTTCATCTGACATGGTTGACTGCCCAAGAATACTTGAATGGATTTTGGGTTACCTTCGCACGGATGCGTTAAGTTCATTGTCTTCTGGGATGTGACACAGTGTAATCTTACAAAGACATTTCAGAGGAACATGCCCCTGTCTTCAGGTTTAGAGAGTTAGGTCCAAGTTTGTCACTGGAGTGATGAGAGTGAGAATGCAGCTTGTTTGTATAGGCACCTTGCAAGGAGTCTGGTTGAGTGAGAACCACAAGAGGCGAATGGGTATTATGGCATGGTCAGGCACAGTAGGAATATTGAAAAAGGAAATGTAAATCAGAAAACAGAATGGCTCTTTTTAGGATCACAAGCATGAGAAGAAGTAGAATCAGTACAGCCCTTCTGAGGAACCCAAGAGATGGAAAGTGGTGTATGTAAACTGCTGTTTACAAGGGCACAGGTCAAGGCATGTTGCGTTGGAAGAATGAGACTATCATGTCTTCATGACCTTAGGGAGAACATATCCTGCTGGTTTATACTGTTGGAGTGCTGCTGAATTTTATATCTCCCCCTTTAAAAGCTGGTCCCTGCACCTGGATTTCTTGGGTAGGATACTGATGTTCTGGAGTAGCAAATTATAGTGAGGTCTGTTAGTTAAATAATGTAATAAAATATTGTCTAACACAATTTTTTATTAAATATGTTATGAATTTACAGCTTTCAACTACATGTTTTGGCTTTTTAGAGCCATCTTCAGGCCATAATCTAGGAGGGTGTATATATATATATATTGCAGTGCCATAAAAGAAGAGATCTCATTTACAATAAAAAGTTGTTAAAATATGAAAAATAATGTTTTAATGTTTACAGATTACATAAATTCACCAAGAAAACATACTTGCAACACACACAAGTTTCCTCAGACCAGAATAGCCCAAAAACTACAATAGCTCTGTTTGTGTAATATTTTATAAATTTTAAAGATTTTATGCATTTATATATCCTTGTGTTTTATTATATTTCATATTTTAACAACTTCTTATTGTAAATGAGATCTCTTCTTTAATGGCATTGCAATATATATACACCCTCCTAGATTCAGCCTGAAGATGGCTCTAAAAAGCCAAAACATGTAGCTGAAAGCTGTAAACTCATAAAATATTTAATAAAAGTTGATAGACAATATTTTATTACATTATTTAATTAAGAAAAACACAATGGGGATGCCTTGCCTTAAAATTATGTACCGAGTTCAGTGCTGTTTTTCATCACGGCATACTTTCTCAGTTATAGCCAGATGTGATGGTGGTGCTCATTCACCCTGGTCCTAATGGACTGACAGATTTGTACAACATACATCTTCCAACACCTTGGTGTTTTTGGTGTCATGGGATGAACACAGCCACAGACTTTTCTGGGTGCAGTGCATACTGTCTCGATGTAATTCTTGTATATTGCTTTGCTGATTTTGCTGAGGGTGTTCTGGATAATGGAGATGATGGATGTCATTGTGAGTTATCTTGTGATGGTCTGATTTTTGGCTGAGGTGAGTTCACAGCATGACATTTGGTGCTGTGGTCACTGTCATGTCATGAAAGTACCTCTACAGTAAATAGCTTCCAGCATGGACACTTCTTGTTGCAAATGACTTCAGCCCAATGTGCGAAGACATACACCACATACTTTGTTTGCCAGATGGTAGTGTAACATAATGTACAAATACAGATAAGTGTTGGTTGGCTTCCTGTATTCTTTATTCAAGAGACACTGGTCTTGCATAGTACAATTGACCCTGGAAAGGCTGTCAGTATTAATCTTCATGAATAACTGCTTGTTAACAGTATATCCTACCTAAGTTGGCCAATAAGATCCCTCATACTTTATGGCCATGGAGCCAGATTGTTGGTATGTCATTAACATAATGGAAACATAAGCATGACCTCTAGGTAGTTCTACTAAGGGTCCTCTTCTGACCAATCACCATGAAGAATTTGGCTACCACATGTGTTAGTGATGAATCCAACACAACTGTCCAGTTGCTTGTTCAACTGGATCTTGAAACAGAAAGGCAACAAAGCAAGAGTATGGTGGAAGAGTCATGACACCTTCATTGATTTCCAACTGAGAAGCTTAAGTGGATCCATAAACACTACGGTGGAGAGAGGGGATGTCTTCAGATAAGGAGAGTTCCCTTAGTGGAGCTGCCTAAAAGCATTGTTGTTGTTCCTCTGTATATTACTTACATATACATACCTTGGCTCCAAAACAGCAGACACCAATCATCTTATTCACCATAGTAACTGACATAGAAAACAACATTTCTTCCTTGGACTTCAGTACTGACAGAGGACAAGATTGCTCCATGAAATACATGGGAAACTAAACCATCCTAATATTTATTTTATGCACAGTCACATGACCAGCCAGTGATGAAGCAAGCAGTTTATTCTGTTTTATCTCTTGCAAGTGTGGGGAGGTGTATTTGTGAGAAACTGGTTGTTGCGGTGAGACCAGGTATTGTACATCCATGCTGTATCTGACTGCCAACTGGTATAGCTGCCGGAACACAGCACAGATTTTTAGTCATTATACCCTGATCAACACCAGCATCCTATTCAGGAAATTGATGTGCAAAATTAGCTCATATGGGAACTGCTACAGATGGAGTTGCACCCTAACAACAGGAACTAGGAGGATGGGTTCTCCCTGAGATGGAAGTGGCTTACTCATTTCCTAGATGAAAGGAAACAGGTTTTCTCCAAGGACAAGTTGGTCTTGCCACTTTGAGATGACACTCTTCAACCTGTCACCTCGTTAAGTAATTCTTAGCATGTCCATGGGGGCATGAATAGGGTTGCATGTATTTTTGTCTCTGCTTCTTGTTCTCAGTTCTCAAATGTGGCCCAGACAAGGTTCGTTCTGTTTCCTGGTTTACCACATTTTCTGTTTCCTTTTGGCCACACCAGAATCTTTCCCCTTGTTCTCCTCCTACATTTGTGATTGGCCACATTCCCAGAAACTGTTATGCATAATGCAGCTGTTTCCTCACCTTACTTTGGTGTCAAATTGGGATCTGTTCTTCAACCCAGTCAACCCTGAAGATGAGGTGACAGGACTCTGAAACAGCAGTATGCCCCTACAAGACTACCTTACGTTACAACCTAGGAGATTACAGTATTAATTCAAAAAGCACTGTTTGTATAAACATTAGTTTCATTTCATTTGTCTTTAAGTTGCTATTTCAGTATTAAATTGAAAAAGTAATGGTTTGAAAAACTGCACAGTAGTAGGCTGTTGTGGTTTGCAGAAGTACACAGTAGCAAAATGACACATGTCATGATTCACTGTAGTACACAGTCACAAGATGATGCAAGTCATGGTTCATAGAAATACAGAGTAGAGAGATGATAACAAGTCATTTTTCACAGAAATGCACAGCAACAAAATGATTACAAATCATGACACCACATCTTGCAGTGTAAAACGTGTACTGAATGCTTTTACAGATACAGTGTCACACTGGTTAGGAGGGGCCACAAGATGACAACTATATATTATATCACTGTTTGCAAACAAATGCAAGATACAGTCATTCCACATTAGCATACAATTAATTCATTTACAGGAGCTGTTTATTGAAGTTCAGGCCTTCTGTATAGAATTCAGCCGGATTCGTGAGGCAGCAGCACTGTTCCGACTGCTTAAACAGCTAGAATCTGGAGAGACAGGTGTCACCGCCACTGGGCCAGCAAAGGGAAAGACGGAATGTTGACACTGCAGCTGGTTGTATGCCACACTGGCACATGCGTAAGTTCTATACTTGTTACATCAAAAGGTTTGTGATGAAGGTGCATTCTTAAGTGGGCACATTTACTGGGCATTTCCCAGTCTCACAAAACCAGGTCCTTTAGGTCTGCTGTTTCTGGAGACAGATATTATTTTCATCAAATGGGCTCACCCAAGGTTCCATGGCAGAAGCATCCCTAATGGTTGAGAAGTATGGATGATTGACACCATCACATACGCACTCAACAGTATAATGTAACTACTGAATGAATTATTCAGTACTGCTTTTGATATTCAGATTATCTGATACATTTTTTTTCTGGTGTGCACATGACCCTTATCCATTCTACCACAAAGCATCTCTTGCTATAGTGCGCAAGCATAACTGCAAGGTGTTGTGCTTGTGCTGGGTTTTAATGGCTTTTGTGTTTTAAAAGTAATAAAATGTATAATAAATTTTTCAAGGAACTGCTCCAGTGGTGAAAAAACAGAACACAGAAATACTTAAGGTTAGTTCCAAATAGAATTACAATTATTACTAGACCATACAGCTGCAGTACCTCACAAATGATGATTCCACCTATCACCTTCATGACATTCCCTTTAATTATTTTAAATCTTATGTGATGCACTTTAAGTGTATATACTGCATACACTGTACATCTCTTGTCCTTTGCCAACTGCAGTAAGATTACTTCAGAGATTTGTTGTTGGAGTGATGTATATATTTCCAGATTATGAAGTTCCAGTAATGAGTCTTTGTAATAGCATCAGTTTCTTACACCATTGTAAATTGCCAATGTTACAGATTTTAACTCTAGTGTGTTGTGAGTCTAAGTGAAGAGCAGATTATGTGACATAGTTAAACTTGTGATTTGAGATGAATATTAAAATTATGATCCCTTGCACCATTTAAATTGTTAAATACATATGACATCTTGGAGAAACCTGTAGTCACCAAAGCAGCAGGTTCAAAATGTTAGTACCTATGTGCCAAGCTGAATGGCATCACATGCCAGAAAACCATTATCTTAAATAGTAATTTACAGTGAAACCCTCCTAAGATGTTTGTGGAAAAATTCAACAAATTGGTCTTATTAAGTGGAAAAATGTCTTTAAAAGGTAGGCCTGAAAATATTTGTAATTCTATACTGACATTGACACTGCCTTGACTACAATATTATTGCATATAAATTCTGCATTGAATGATGTAATTTTCCAATTTTTGTGATTCTGACGTATTCTTGAACACAAGACATATTTTTATGAGCAACAGTGGTAGATTAAGTGTCTTATTGTTGACACTCTCCCTTAAATATGGATTCTACCTTACTATATATTGTTGTTTTCATCTTTTCCTGGTTCTGCTGTTAGTAACAGACTGAGTACTGCTTCATATTTTAAGTTGACAATCAAATGCTTGGTTCTTCAGTGTGTTGTATTTTAAGTTGCATTTCACCTTATTTAGAATTGTCCAGCATCTCCTGAATTGAAATCAGCTTATTGTCTGTGCTGGTTTTTTATGTATTTGCCATTCTGATCACATGTTCAATAATTAGTGCCCCTACAGGATGAAACTGTAGACACATAAACAATATCAAGCAAACACACAGTGTTCTTACATTTTGCATACAGAATACTTGAAATCATTGACATTTATGTTAAACAGCTACAACTACAGCACATTTTCATCATACTAGGGTAGGTATCAAAATTTTAGGACATGGCTTATGGAGAAAAAAAGTATGATTTGAACAGGAAAAAATGCAATGAAAAAATGGCATCTGTGGAAAATAAAACAGATTATCCAGCTTGTCTTAAAAATTCAGTAAAGTTCCTTGTTGCCTAAATATATAAAATGAATGTGTATAGGTGGTTTCCAACATGTATTCACCTTCTGAGCGCAGGTGTCTAAAAGGGTAAAGCCACCTCTCCTTATGCTGTAGATCACACGCGTACCATGACATTCTATCACGCTGTGTGAAAATAGGTGGAAGCATAGTAGGAATGTGATATCACTTTCTGCCACACATTTCCATGGATTAAATGTTGAGATTCTTATCTTTACCTATAATCTCTAGCGGAAACAACCCTCAAGATTAACCCTGCTCTGGTACCATGAAAAAAGTTACGTTAAGAGTACCATGGGGTCAATATGACCCCATTATAAAAAAACCAGAATATAAACACATTTTATTACAATGTTCTTTTCCCCCAAATAATATTTCACAACACAGGTTTGTACTCAGATATTGACAAACAGGCACGACTTTGTCTTAGGAACTTTCGAATATACAGAAGCAGATAGAGAAATATACAGAAAATGTATTACAAAATGCATACAATATTCCACAACACTTCATGTGTGATTTTCTGATTATTTTACATATAGTATCATTATCTGTAGGTCTAACCTTTA
>Ga0123354_10008596_pt1 | contig 15542 bp, 10 predicted proteins | sample TergutLab28metaG_2_FD_97872 | JGI IMG/M metagenome (GOLD analysis project Ga0123354, IMG submission 97872) | Labiotermes labralis P4 segment gut microbial communities from Petit-Saut dam, French Guiana - Lab288 P4 | ecosystem: Host-associated > Arthropoda: Insects > Digestive system > Gut ...
AGGCTGAGTGGACCCCGTTCCAGACCCACTACTACTCAGAAAATCTGGTAGCGCCGGGGATCGAACCCGGGACCTCTGCATCTGTAGCCAGAAACTCTGACCACTAGACCACAGAGGCGGTCCTTTAAAATACAACAATGTTCATTATTAAGGAGATATACATGTCATGCCAACATTACTTCATTTTATATCTGCGTTTTTCTGTTATTTTACGCAGAGTAGAATGTTAATTCTGTACAGATGTCTCGGGACAAACTATCGGTCCCATTCAAGGGTTAAAGGTTATCATCTTCGAGGGTCAAGCAGTCTCATGTTCTTCTTGGACCGCTGGACCCTTGAAGATGGGACCGATAGGTTACCCCGAAACGTCGGTTCGGAATTAATATTCTACCTTGCATAGAATACCAGAAGAGCCAGATCTCATTCACGTCGCGGCGGAAGCCTGAAACAATGCACCGCTCCTTTCATTGACTAAGGTGATAAAGAAACTACCAACACAATTCAGCCTAACTCAAAATCCGTCAGGAGACGAGTTAAAACATACAGACTTTAAATATTTATAATAGTATGCTGCAGCAAGGAAAATTTTGAGATTTTAAATCCGTTTACCTTATGCAATTTCTTGAGTATATAGCATGTACTGTGCTATTGTTAGACTGTTGTAATACAATAATATTACACACTTTTCACGAATTTATCAATCTTGTGCATATACAGATGATTTGTGTTATGATCCCCCCGCACAGTTGTTGTTTTGACATTTTTGACCCGGAAGTTACTGTTTGACATCTCTCTATCAGATCCTTAAGAAGGTTGATGGAACTTATTAAATTAACTATGAGTTCTCTTTTCTGTAAAAACTGCTTTCTTAAACAGTATTGCTATCTGCAAGACTACGCCGTAGTGTAAAATGTGATAAATTTTTGTTAAATCATTATAACAGATATACTGTTTATGTTATACAGACTGAAACACACGTTTGTAGTTTGTAATTGAAATTTGCTATACATAGAAGAGAAACTGGACTCGATTATTATGGTCGAGTACGTATAAACAGGAAAGGTATCGGTTCCTTCTTCAACCAAATATTTTTTAGTGTCTGAAAATATTTAACTTTTATAAGTTTTTCTCTTAACGTATAATTAGTAGGATTTAGTCGTGGAAGTAACTAAAAGTTTTGTTTCTGATGTACTTTAGTTCAAGTAATATTTATCATAAATGCGGTAATAAAATTTCGCATTTTTGACTGCAAAAGAAGATATTCAATAATGACAAATACACTAAGGGTAAATTCTTCCGAATATCAGTAACGGCATTGGCCTAATAAAATGGATGGTAGTCGAAGTATTATTTAATGGAGATCTTTGTCTTTATAACCTGTTGCCAATGTTACGGGAAAAGTACCTGCCCCAGCTCCAAGGATCATGAAGACCAAACACAAAATACCAACACACATCGTACAACACGTTAGAAGAGCAAAGATCTCACCTACACGGAAATGAAAACAAAAAAAAAATCGCGCAAAAAAACTTCATTCATCTTTAGTACACACAAGAACAACAGAGATATTTTATATTATTAAACAAACATTGCAATATACTCCATACCACGTAAAAACACACGTACAATGAGACATTCTAAGGCTCAGAAGTTACCTTATATTGTAACCAAAAACACATTATCTACAAGATAAAAAGACGAAGATGTGACACTTTTAAATCTCGCAAAAAAAAAACTTTCTAAGTTCCTGGCTGGGTATAAGACATCCAGATGACATCACGAACCTTTCCTTTCAGCTCACAGTCTCAGAATGTAAAATCACCCACTATCAGATAGCTCAGCTAAAAACATATTGCATTTTCAGCACGTTCCGAAACTCTGACAGGACGATGAGGAAGAACCAGCGTGAAGGAATTGTCAACGGCGGCTTAGAAAGCGCTCAGTTGCAAGTCTTGCGCTACTTACTATACACTAACATCCTACATAAACAACGAGCACGCTTTGTGTAACTGACCTGTTTCTCTAAATAAGTTTATTCAGACATAACCTCAAAATGTCATACAGCTATTATGCTTGTGATTTTTAACATAGGGGAAAAATTTTCCCCCTATTTGTAAACATGTCAGTGACTACCATCTTACAAAACTTAAGTGTTTAGCCGTGCAATAAATTTCGTCAGGCATTTATTTTCCAACGTTTTAGACATTTCTCTAACATCCGATCCTGCTGAAATTAAAAAAAAAAACCCCTTTCTTATTTCTATGAGAGGGATACCACCTAGGAATTTTATAAAAAACAATAGGCTAGCAAAATCATTTTAAAACTCAGCACACACAGCATTCCTATCTTTACTTTCAAAGGCGAATAGCTTACGCAGTTGATTTAATTTCCTTAAACCGAGACAACATATCTTACCTACTAATTAACTGATTAACAGGTGCCCAAATGTTTTTTCTAGCAATGCATTGTGTTTTACGTTGTATGTAATTACATGTGTTGCTAAGTTCTGACGCATATGTATTTGCACAAGTGTAGCACGCTGCCTTTTGTTTCTCAAAATGAAAACAAACTTGCCAAGTCTTTGTTTTCTGACACATGTTCTGATTACAACAAAGGCTAAATAAAAGTTAGTACGATGAGTAACGCCGAAGTTTGTGTGTGTCGTAATATGTCACAATTTGAAAGTAACGGATAAGAGGAAGGGATCTGAAGCGAAATGATCACATTCAGCGCCTAAAAGAAGAGAGAAAAAGAAAGATAAGGAGGATAGAAAGATTCAAATGTAAAGGGCGAAAGAACACAAGTAAGAAGAGGAAATTCGAAAGAAGTGAAGATTAAAATAAAGAAAAGTGGGTATTCTGAAGTTCTCACAGTGGTGTTCAGGACAATTTAATTCTTCTGGGATGTTACGCCCTGTATATTGATAATTACAGGCATTTCAAATGAGTGTAGTGCTCTCATCTGTTTGATTTTGCATGTGAAGGCGTTAGACTCCTTCAAAAGAACGATAACCATTTACCATTCGACACAGCGTAACATCACAGAAGATTTGAATCGTAGGAAGGGAAAACACTGTGATAAATTACACAAAAGGGAAAAGTAAACTTCAGAAGTATAAAGGGAAATACTTATACCTTCGGTTTAACTTCCATGCAAAAACAATTCGTCTGTAAAATAGGGTAATACATTACACGCCATGCTAATATGACAGTCATGTACATGTGAAAGGAGAAGGACAAAATTAACTCGCACATGTACGCAGTGCATTACTTTACGCACTTCACTGGAGTCTCATTTATGTGTCAGGAGGGGGGACGGTTGTGACTGAACATGTGTGTTATACTGTTGTCACGCCTTCCGCATATACAGGTAAATGGTAACTGTATGTTCGAATCTGAAGGGCGAGTGTAACTTAATTCGCTGTTTTAAAGCAGAAGAAGGCGTGAAAGAAGCAGAGGACAGAAAAAAATTATCCCTTAAATTGCTAGGGGATCTTATATTAATAAATTTATAACGAGAGTTCATCCCAACGTGACAGAAGGAAACATTTTAGATTTTAAAATTTCGAGCTTTAAGAGGGTGCAAAACAACGCCACACTGTCTGTTGTCACCATTTAAGAGGGTGCAGAACAACGCCACCCTGTCTGTTGTCACCATTTAAGAGGGTGCAAAACAACGCCACCCCGTCTGTTGTCACCATTTAAGAGGGTGCAAAACAACGCCACCCTATCTGTTGTCACCCTTTAATAGGGTGCAAAACAACGCCACCCTGTCTGTTCTCACCCTTTAAGAGGGTGCAAAACAACGCCACCCTATCTGTTGTCACCCTTTAAGAGGGTGCAAAACAAAGCCACCCTGTCTGTTGTCACCATTTAAGAGGGTGCAAAACAACGCCACCCTGTCTGTTGTCACCATTTAAGAGGGTGCAAAACAACGCCACCCTATCTGTTGTCACCCTTTAATAGGGTGCAAAACAACGCCACCCTGTCTGTTGTCACCCTTTAATTTCGTCATTGGTCGGCATGAATCAAGAGCAGTGTAACTGACAGACTTTATCGGCAAAAGTAGAAAATCTGATGGATGTCATCCCATTGTGTTTTAAATAATCAACAAATAGACAGTAATATTACAGTCTAACATAAATATTATTTGTTGATTATTTAAAACGCAGTGGTATGACATACATAAAGTTTATTACAGCTAGTCGACCTTATAATTTCAGTACAAGAATTAGAAAGGAAAGTTTTTTTAAAGTGTAACATTAATATACACCATAATAGACAATGTAATGAGAGGAATTTAATAGCAAACTACGATAAAGTTGTATAGAGATGTGTTAGAAGGCACTTTGTTCGTTCAAAATACGAAAATCTTGAGTTGTTCTTGAATTGGTTCCTTGACTTTCGTCTCCCGTTTGCTGAATTCCCATACTAACCAACGGGAAACAAATAACTAAACAAACTCTAGTCCAGCGGAGACAAATTTCGCTTTCTGCTTTAAACCCACCAGTTGTCCCCATACTACTCTTATGTCCAGAATCTCTAACACTGCTATATTTTAAACAGGATACTTTCTTACGACGTTTATTTGTTTAATTTTTATGTTCCCGCATGTTACAAACAAAGGACTCAACATTACATTCGCAAAATATCAATCAAAACTCGTCTCCTACAACTTCGACACAGTTTTCACTGCTACGCTATTTTCACCCACATCATTCTTAATATTACCCGGCCACCTACACCTCGTCTCTCGAAAGATGTAATTTGTTGGGGTTACTTACTTACTCCATGGTGCAGAGTCCTTTTTGAGAAGCTAACTGGTTTGCAGCTAGTCAAGAAATTCCCCGCATTTCACGGAACCCGAAGGTTCAATACGGTACTCAAAAGCGTCCGCCACCTGTCCCTATACTGGACCAGCCCAATCCAGTCCATATACCCACATCCCACCTCCTGGAGATCCATCCTAATATTATCCACCCATCTACGCCTAGGTCTCCCCAGTGGTCTCTTTCCCTCCGGTTTCCCCACCATGACCCTATACACTCCCTCTCCTCATCCATACGCGCCACATACCCAGCCCATCTCATTCTTATGGATTTTATCACCCGCACAGTATTGGGTGAGAAGTACAAATCATTTAGCTCCTCGTAATTTGTTGGGGTTGCATGCCAAAATTCTGAATGCATTTCTCAGTTTCTTGTTAAGTGCTGCATGAAATTTTCACACATTCGCTGTATTCACTCACCTTAATATCAATTGGTAAATAAAAAGTATGAACGTCCTCAATAAGCAATTTTGTTCAGTCTTACAGCAGTTTCATCACGTTCGTTACGGTACTATTTTCCACAACCTTATCATGTCCTACAAAAAAGAAGTGACGATTACATTTTAACCACACCCCCTCTGACGTACAATACTGTCCCGAAATGTACACTGTACTTACCCGAACATGTTCATACATCTTTCAACATGCTTCACTTTGAAATATTCAAATATTAACCCTGTTCAATAGTTAGTTCGTGCCAAAGGTTTATTGGATATATCTCTTCGAAATATATTTCAGCGAGAGATTCTTAATGTTTTCTTGAAATCCTGTAGATGTACTTAAAATTCTACTGTTTTATATTCTTACTGAAAAGCTGGGTTATGAATAATTTTGCTGTCTTTCATTTTTTGTTGATTTGTGTAAAGTAACTAACACGCTATGGAAAATGTTCTAAGTATCTGGCAAATAATATACTTAAAAGACGACGCTTCAACACAAATATTTTAAGCATCTTACTTCTAGTATTCGAAATTCATGACTAAAACTTGCAACTTGCTGTTGTGATACATACATGGTTACAAAAACTTTGTTCCTTGGTGACTAGTCTCGCATTTTTCTGCTAAAGGTGCCGTATAAACTCTAACTCACGTCACGTTTCGCGCGGATATTCTGTAATACTGTACAGTCGTGTACTTTGTGTGTATACTGATTCCCTAGTTTATCTACATTTTAACGTGTCTTGAAAAAAGAGAAGAAATAGACTTTTTGACAGGCGGAAGTACAAGTGAGAATTTCTGAATTATTATGCGTAGATTAATTTGTGATTTTTTTTTCTGTGGCATTGCAACACAAATCGGGCTTAGGTCGCATCGTTTTGGGGTTTCTCTATCACACAAAATTAGACACACACACACACACACACACAAACACTCGGCAGGACTCCTATGAACGAATGATCAGTCCGTTGCAGAGACACTACCTACACAAGAGGCGAAAAACCACTACCTCAGTGGGATTCGAAACCGCTATTCTAGGAATAAAGCGGCTGTAGACCTACAGCGTAGACCGCAGGCCCACCGGGATTGGCTTAATTTATGATACCGCTGGAAATAATTACACATCACATATCTTTCACCATCATCAATACAATTCGATTGCTTCACAGCCATTAAGGACAACCCTCCGTACCACACAACTCAAACCTTTTCATTTACAGAATAACCTTACTTACTTTCAACTTTGACCTCGCAGCGGGAGTGTTACCAGATACCTAACATCGACCCAGTCCTAAATCAAACAAGCTATCCGACATCAACATTGGGTCAATAAATAAAATATTATGTTTTTGTGAAGCTTCAACCTAAGAGTCACGTAGTCACGCGAGACAACTTCATGGATTGCTAGTGGTACTGACTTTGTTGTGTACCCAGGTTAGACCTTGCTACGTACTATAAGACTTACACTATACTGTATGGGATTATAATATTAAAATGCATCCTAAATAAATACATTCTGACAACGTAAACTCCATTAAAATGGCTTGGAACGGAATTCGGTGTTAATGTGACATGATGATTGTGACTCATGTTCTGGTCGTATAACAGAAAGGAAATTTTTTTTTGGCTGGGAAGTTATGATTTACTTAAGGATGATATTATTCTACCAGTTAGTCAGCCAGTCACGAAGTTACTGGTACATGTCGTCCTTTGTAAACAGCAGCGATGATCGATATTCAAGGTAGTATGTTCCTACAGATAAGAGTATATAAAAATAACTCAGTTGGTACAGTGACTCAGGTACGGAATGACCGTACGAAGAATCGTGACCAGATTGCCGGCACAGGAAAGAGATTTTTCACTTTTCCAAAACATACAGAGCGGTTCTGGTGCCCCCTCACCCTCCTATTCAAAGGGTGTTGGGGATCGTCCTTGGAAGTAAAGCGGCCGAGGCTTGAAGCTGAACATTCGTCTCCAACTGAGATTAAGAATGTGAGACACTACACATCAACCCCCCGCCTATTCCTTCATGGCGTGCAAGGATAGGAAGTTACCTTTACCTTCACATAACTTTGTATCTTGCATTCTTTGCAGAAACTCCAGAAAATAAAAAATACAGGGGCATGGTGTTCTTTTGTCTGTCCAGACTTTTAAGTCCGATATTTCTGAAATAACTTCCGTTTACTATTCACGAAAGTACCATTGTGTAAAAGATAAGACTTTACTTTTTATACACTGAATTTAGAAATCTGAGCTGTGTTTTCATAACCTATGTCTAACAGCAAAATAAGCAATACATGTGTAAGAAATCTAATTGAAACTTAAAACCAAAGAAACTGTTGACGTAAAATAACCCTCTCATCGCTGTAAAAATGCCATGTTTAAAAGAATCCATTTGATACAAACCTGTATTACGAACGACAAGAATTAATCATCAAGACAGAATACTTGGATTTTACATGGAGATCCACGTGGAAGTTTAACCAAACTTTGTGTAGGATATTAGGTCAGCTAGCACAGAAGCGATTGCATAAGACATCGCCTCTAAACAAAAAGGGCCTGAGGACGAAAAAACTTGATAGATTTTGTAATTAAACCATCATGAACATACAGGTGTACTGCGTGGTTCTGTAGGACTAGATCTCATATATTCTAATGACAAGGAAGCACAATGTCAGATTCAAATCAGCAACACGGACTAAGCCGAGGAATAAATAATCAGTAACACTAGAAACATTCCTTACATCTATTCCAAAATTTAAGTTAAAACGTGAAGCAGAGTGTGAAGGCGCAAAGAGTGTATATATGTAAAGGTCACGAGTGACGCAGAATGCATTGTATCTGTACTTTATCTGACGTTCAACAAGATAGGCCATGTACGCGTAACGTAAATCTGAGGCACGTTCGTGCAACCATTGTTGTAGTGGAAAAGCAATAAGTATTACATATTGTGTGTATTTATAGCCTTAGGTATCCAGCGTGCAATTGCATGCCCCATATTTTCGTCTATGGCCTGCCCGGCTGTACCGTATTTTTCCACATTATCTCATAAACGGCACAATCGTCAAAAAAAAAAAATAGTTTTTGAACATAAAGTTTGCGTGTGTTTCGATTTTCTCTACAACTTTTGTCTGGAACATTTCCAATTCTAAGAAAAATGAAGCAAGATACGATCAAAATTGTATATTTATCTTCATGTAAAATACTCGTTATTCTTGTCCGATTTTAATGAAACTTGAATTTTCTCGAGAGACTTTCGAAAAGTATTCTCATATCAAATTTCATGATAACCCTCTAGTGGGAACCTAGTTGTTCCATGTGGACAGACGGACAGATATGTATCTAACAGTCGCTTTTTACAATTTTGCGAAGGCGCCTAAAAAGATAGAAAAAAAATTGCTTAATATGAAGAACGGTATGTGCCTACAGGTAAATAGTCAATCAGGGCTTCATTATGTTCAAATAAATGGGCATAACTCAGTGTAATGTCTAAGCTACGGGATGGATTACAGAGATGTGATTACCGACGAAAGCCTGTGCATGAATTCTCCGTTTGTCACCCGAGCCACATCGGCTGAGACACCCCATACGGCCCCCTCACAGTAAAGCACCAGAGGCTTCTGTCGGAGGTATGGTAGCCGGAACTTGCAGCTAATCACTTACGTTCGTCAGAGTTAATGATTTATTGGAATTATAGGCCTATCACGTCCCCCATACGCTTTCCTGATTCGACGCTTAATAATACAAGGTAAATTCTTATACTATATTCTCCCAGTGTTTTTAAATCTGCATATGAACAGTGCACGCGTTACAGGTTTATTGACGTTATGAATGAAAGGAAATACATAAGAAGACGCGCTGTCACACATTCGGAAGCTAACGACATCCTCGTGCGTCAATAAACGTATTTCGCTATCACATTTACGATAAATGTGATAGCATATTACAAATGCTCGGGAATGTTGTCACAGCAAGGAACGGTCGAGAGTTGACATTTATTTGCAAACCTGTTCTGCCGCATTGCATAAAAGTCGGGCTTGTTAAAATACGCGGTAGTCACGCGTGACAGAACTGTTTCAAAGTAGCCTACACGAAACTACTGTTTCTGTTCTGTGTCGCTTGACGTTTCTCAGAGTGGATATGGGAAGTGTAGTTATTACATCTGTCATGGAATCTGAATTACTTACTTTATTAAGGTTCGGAAATATTTTCTTTCAGAACAGGCGTTTGTACGATGTTTATGGCCGGAATAATGCCACCTTCATGGGTAGGTAACGTTAGCGGGCCTGCAAGTCGGGAGACGATGCGTGCATTAGTTGAGTGTCTGCATTCAAAGTATTCGCATGGTTACGTAGCAGCTGAAATTACATGGCTGACGTAGGAGGGCCGTATGATTTGTGAGATTCGCCAGACGGTTGTCATGCAAAATGACAGGGACTTTGTGGAAGTAATCATGTTATACCTAGACCGTCGTTATGAAAGTATTCCAACGTTAAACAACGAATCTACCCGAAGTAAACACAGTATTTGTGTATCACGCTGCTAATATATGACTACTTGAATTCATGTCTACATAGAAATAATGAGATAATGTACATAAATTCTATCTGTGAATGCCTCCTTTTGGTTTCCAGCACGGTCTGCAACAAAATACAGTCGACAGTGAAGTGCAGCCATTTGTCACTTTGAAGTTACCAAGAAATGAGAAATGAATATTCAAGGACGTTTTAGATACAGCTCCAATAAAGCAAGCGTCTCTTCGTCTTTGCAATATGCAGAAAGCACACTTACATAGATTAAAATGTATCCAGAAAACAATTATGAAATTTGACACTGTCACGCCCGACACTAAAGTACTCGGTACAAAGCTGTTCTAGAAACGTATAGAACCAATTACAGGCAGCATACCTATCTCCACACATATCCTTAATATGTGAGGCAGTCCTCATGAGGTGTTCTTGAACATCAAAGACGTCATTTTCTAAAGTGCATGAAATAAATTACCGTTTAGAGTAATCAACCACTGAACATTAAAAAAAAGCTGTTAATAACATAGATCAATTATTAGTCGGAATTATTTTTTAGAACAAGGGGTGAGCTTCTCTACAATAACATGCAAAAATATCAGATATATTCAAAGTTTTTCGATGTACCTTAGGCAACATAGGCCCACCTCAGAGATTTTCGATCAGCCATATCAACGTCGCCATAAAAAATTACGCTTGACGTCCCTCAGTTGCATAAAAAAACATGCCACTTGAATAAAACCTTTCAATTATTATTTAAAAAAAATACAAATGTCGGAATTTCAAACGGAAGAAATTCGAGCAAGGAACATGCAAATCACCAACAGGATAGGGAACTGGAGTTTGTTGACCACCGTAAAAAATAGCATAATTTGATAAGTGTTGTGGCATGTTACAACGTAAACAAATATTGCGTATAGGCCTACATGTATTTGTGCTCTAATTGTTTACCAGAATGACAGTTGTAACGAAGAAGGTTCATAATATGTGTAAATTAGAAAAATGGTTCCAATTTTAAAGAGGTCTTCTTTCGAATTTTATCCTGAGAACTATAGTAGATATTTTCTCTCCTCCAGCAATAACACGGAGTGTAGGGACCGGATCTCTTCACATTCTGCTTTATTGCTTTAACTTTACGCTTCGTAAACTAAGCAGTCGAGAATATGCAGTTACAAAAGAAAGAACTGACATAATCTTGTATTTTTTGCTTGTATATACCCGTAACTTAAAATTAAGGTAAACACAATCCACTTCATTCTTACTTATTTAATTTACTGCCAACTCTAGCAATCAGCGAGTCTCAGTTTCTCGCAGATGCTGCCATATACAAACACCCCCCGATGTTACCACAAAGAAAGTTCAGTCTCTTTTTTATTACACAAGAACTGCATGTTTTGTTTACATTTCGGAATTTGAATGTTTTTAATTAAAAAATGTCAAAGTACCAGGTATTGTTACTCTTTCAGATTTCTTTCTCCTTTTACCGTCCAAAATACCCTTACAGAATCATAACCTTCTCTTCATCTAGCACATTTTTATGTAGCTTATTGGGGAGGGTTGGATTTCATTCCGTACCTAAATGATTCCGGCCTTAGTATGTTCTGACAGAACTATGACATATGAAAAATTCCAAAAAATAAAGTTGCTACAAATGTTTACAATTATAACGAATTGCACCTCAAACGCATGTAAATATTTACAACAATGTAACTGTATGTTATCAGGCAACACGCGTGTCTAAACATGTCTGAATTCAATTGAATATTTCCTCCAGTGTTTCTACAGCTTAAGAACTTCTGTTACATTTTAACTGCTTGCCAGACAGTGTCAGTTTTTCAGCTGTTAAATAATTAGATGAGCTGGCTCTCTTAACAGGCTCCTTCACACACAAACACACACACAAACAAACAACTAAAATACACTATCAAACAAACAGGAATAAAATAAAAATGAGAGCAAATAAATCTAAGGCATCAATATAGACTCCGGTGTTTGGAGAAAGAAATGTGGTCATGAATGTGTCTAAACAAGATACAGAAAGTTAGAGGTACTGAGAGAAAATTACAAAAAAGGAGGCTTCATAATCTATAGGAGTTTTAGTCTTCATAAGCTTTCATATAAGGTATGAAAGCAGGCGAAAAACTGCTTGAATGAGAGGTGTGCCACATGTCGAGGAAATTATAAATTGTTACAAAATTCTAACCGGAAACCCTCTAGAGTGACGTGAGATAATAGAAAAGTACTATTAAAATTGTTCTTGGGGAAGTAGGGCGGTTAGGTGGGCAGTTGACTTACCCGAACTTGGTTGAGATCTAATGTGAACACAGAGACGACTTTCGGATTTGCGGAACGCACAGGACGTTTTGACCATTACAGTAATTACCGATTTCTCCTGCCACAGTACCACAGTTTTGGTTAATTCAACAAGACAAAAAATGTACCGAAAATTTAATGGAATTCTTAAAATTCATTAATTTAACTAAGGAAGGGTTAGAATTCGTCGTAAGTTATAATTAATAAGTTCCTGTTATAAAGAATTAAAAGAAAGTAATGAACTTTCCTTGTGGTATATTTATTGTATAAAATTGGATAGTAAACTTGCTGTCAGCTTACTTGTACCAAACAAATCCTCCAAGCAACAACGCGAATACCGCTGCCACGTAGCAACCAACTACGATAGCTGAAACAAATCAACAAAAGTCATTAAAACTTTTAAAGATAATTTTATATAAATATTTCTAAAATTATGACGACAGCATTTTAAAGAAGTGTAACACATACTGTTGAGGTACAATTTTGAACTTCATGAAGGAACTGCAAGAGATTGTAAGAAATGCTGGGTGGTGGCAAAGAAGAGAATAAAGAGTAAAGGAAGACAAATGGACTAAGAAAAAACTGAGTAGAGGACGAAAATAATAATAAAATGATAAAGGATAAGAGAACGGTAGCCAAGAAGAAAAGACAAGGAACTTTGTAGAAAGAAATGGAACGAAATGTGCAAAAAAGCGATAAACCAAAAGGGAAGAAACCACGACCATTTCCTTCCACTTCTTTACAAATTCTTTATTTACTGATCATTTCAAAACGCTTTACCCGTAGGTCCTGAGCAGCTGAGGTCTGGTCTGCATTAAATGCACCATACGTAAACAAACAAGGATAAATAATAAATATGAATCATAAATATGAAAGAAGGACGGAGGACTATTATTTGGAGGAAGAAGGAAACCATACAAAAGAAAATTGATTTTAAAAATGTAGATTACAACAGATCAGTTAAGTATAAAACGCTACTGTCACAAGCATGAAGGCCAGTGCCACGTCTCAAACGATCTGTGGTTGGATTCTTACCACAGACGTCCAGGTTCGGTCCCAGACCACTGTATATGAAAGTTTTAGAGACAGCTGTGGCACCGGAAGAGGCTTCTCCCATAGCATCTTGGCTTCGCCCCTTAAACACCATTGCACCAAATGTTCAATACTCATATTTAATTAACTTACCACCGACAGTATATGACTTTAGCAATTAACAGCGACTTTAAATACCATTCCCACCCCTTCCCTCGTCCTCTCACAACCACAAATGTGAAATAGTTCGCCCTGGTACATTATCGAAGACGTCTATCCTTCTCTCGTGCTACTTATCATGTTCAATTTTTGATAATTTCTTCAAGAAATGTTTCAGCTTGCAGTAAGCTGGGATGTTTTACTTAAATTTCAATGCACAGTGACTTGAATGCCAGTAGCAACAGAGTATTCCAAACTAACCAGTAAAATATAAATGGCCTGGGTCAGCTGCAACCGGAGTCTTGTATATTTGTTCACTCGCCGGTTCCGTTTGGTCGTGTGGCTGTAATTTGGCGAAGTTTGAAATCTCCATCTCTTTCCCATTTATCTTCTGTTCTATCTGCTGAGTCGTCCTCAGAGTCTGAGACTCGGGATTCACGTCGTTTGGGAATATTTCATAATCCTCATCTGCCTTGGACTGACGAGCAAACAGGTCTGGGATTATTTCCGGATTGTCTGAAAAAATGTAACATATTTATTACAAACACAATATCTTGACTATGCAATTACTAATTTCCTGTTGTTGGTACGGGTGGGGAGATCGACCTGTCATATTAAGCGAAGGACAAAGGCTGTGGGCGTTAGGAAATAGGCTACTGAAGGAGAACTTTGGGCCTAGAATAGATGAAGTATGAAGATGACGTACAAACAGCATAATGATGAGCTCCATGATTTGTGATACTCCAGAAATAGAACAAGGCTGAAATTGGTAGGGCATGTGGTACATGTGGGGAAAAATAAAAATACATACAGTGTTTTGGTGGGGAAAACCAGAAAGAAGAGATCCCGTCGAATAGCTAAGCGTAAATAGGAGAATTAAATTAAAATGTATCCTAAAGAAATAGGACGGAAAGGCGTGGAGTGGATTTGTCTGGCTCAGGATAGGGACAAGGAACTTGTTTTATGAAGAGGGTAATGAACATTCGTGTTCCGTCAGATGTGGGAATTTCATGACTGGGTGAAGAAATTTTATCTTCTCAAGAGAGAGATTATTCCAGTAATAAGTTAGTTAATTGTTAACTTCAGAAAGGCAACCATGTAAATAGACTTATTTCGAAAATCTGACAGATGAGAGAGCTTGAGTGATCAAGGTGTAGATGGGAGAATAATATCGAAGTGGAAGTTAAAACTCTGAGTTAAACTGAGTGAACTAGCTCGGTATAAGGCCAAGCGTTGGACACTGTGAAAGCGACAGGAAAACTTAGGGTTCTACAAACAGCATGAAATTTCTTGTTGGCCTGAGCAACTGTAAGCTTCTCATGAAGGACGCTGCTCCATGACTTTAGGTAAAAACTGTAGAAGTTCAGAGTAGCACTCTTGAAGCAAAATTCCCTGTTCCGAACACTTCTATTACTCTACTGGTGTAAATGTTGTCTGTTCCAAGTCCGTATATTAGAGTGGGTTATATACTTATACAATGGACCAACAAAAGCGCACTAATATATAAGTTCAATGACATATTCTCCTTCTTCAACAACATGTTTCAATTATGGTTATGTTGACGAATAATAATAATAAATGACAGAGACAGAACGAGGGACGGACAGACAGACGGACAGATAGATAGATAGATAGATAGATAGATAGACGAACAGATAGATAGATAGATAGATAGATAGACGGGCGGATAGATAGATAGAAAGACAGATACATAGATAGACAGACAGACAGGTAGGTAGGTAGGTAGGTAGGTAAGTAGGTAGACGGACGGGTAGACGGACGGATGGACAGACGGATGGAGGACGGATGGAAGGAGGGATGGACGGATGGATGGACAGATAGATAGATGGACGGATGGATGGATGGATATATGGACGGATGGATGGATGGATATATGGATGGATGGATGGATGGATGGATGGATGGATGGATGGATGGATGCATGCATGGATGGATGGATATATGGATGGATGGATGGATATATGGATGGACGGATGGACGGACGGACCGATAGACAGACAGATAGACAGAGAGATAAACAGACAGACAGATAGATAGATAGATAGATAGATAGAAAGACAGACAGATAGATAGATAGATAGAGATAGACAGAGAGACGGACGGACGGACGGACGGAAGGAAGGACGGACGGACGGACAGACAGACAGACAGACAGAGAGACAGACAGACAGATAGATAGATAGATAGATAGATAGATAGATAGATAGATAGATAGATAGATAGATAG
>Ga0123354_10008597_pt1 | contig 15542 bp, 9 predicted proteins | sample TergutLab28metaG_2_FD_97872 | JGI IMG/M metagenome (GOLD analysis project Ga0123354, IMG submission 97872) | Labiotermes labralis P4 segment gut microbial communities from Petit-Saut dam, French Guiana - Lab288 P4 | ecosystem: Host-associated > Arthropoda: Insects > Digestive system > Gut ...
ACATAACCTAATTATTTAGCCAATGTGCATCAACTAATTATTTAACCAATGGGCATCAACTAATTACTTAGCCATTGTGAATCACCTAATTACTAAGCCACTGCATCACCTAATTATTGAGCCAGTGCACATCACCTAATTATTTAGCCAATGCGAATCACCTAATATTTAGACAATGTACATCAACTAATTATTTAGCCAATGCAAATCGCCTAATTATTTAGCCAATGCAAATCAACTAATTACTTAGCCACTGTGCATCACCTAATTATTGAGCCAGTGTACATCAACTTATTATTTAGCCACTGCACATCACCTAATTATTTAGCTAATGTACATCAACTAATTATTTAGCTGCATCAAGTAATTATTTAGCCAAAGCACATTACATAATTATTTTGCCAATGCGCATCAACTAATTACTTGGCCACTGCGCATCTCCTAATTTGGCCAATACGCATCACCTAATTATTTAGCCGATGCACATCACCTAATTATTTAGCTGCTGCCCATCACCTAATAATTTTGCCAATGCACATCACCAAATTATTTAGCCAACGTACATCAACTAATTATTTAGGCAATGCACATTACGTAATTATTTAGTCACTGCGTATCAGAGTGAAACGACTTGAATATCTGTGGAATCCCTCCTTGTCGGTTCATTCTACTAATTCCCATTTACTAGACTGGCCTTAATGGTGCTAAAACCATGTATTGTTAGTGGTTCAGACAGTTTAAGTGCTTTGAATTATGGTTAGAAAGAACAGTAATTAATTCCCTGGACGAAAATGCCCTTGGATGAAGTATGACATTCTCTGACACCATTTATATGAGGCTCACAATTGTTGAACAGCTGTACGTGTAGATCTTGTGTGGGCACCGTGTGGACCACGTGGCCCTTCCTACTGTAAGTTTCCCATGGAATAATTAATGACATGCCAAATTAAAATGGTTGACTTGTTTATGTGTGGCAAGAGTATGTCCAGTAGTTTGGTAATTATGTGGAAAAGTAAATATTCCACAATAAAATGCATACTATTAGAACTATTTTTGCTTTTAATTTATTAAAATATTGCTATTGTGTCAGAAACAGCTAAAATTGAGACACAACAGTTACCTAACACCTCTAACAAGGGCCCATTTCTGTTAATGCAGAAGCCCAACCAACACCTTATGCCTAAGAACCCTGAGTTCAACTTGAATCCTGGTCTAATTCAGCAAACTTTGAGCAGCATCTGAAGTAACACACCTGAAATACAGGCACTCTTCCTGGATAATCCACAGTATGAGTATACAACCCACTCTGCATGCTTGGTGACCCTGAAGCTTGATATCCTTCTAAACCCAGGACAGACAGTTTCCCTTTCACTAACATCACTGGCAGGAACTTCAAACATCAGTAATCTTGACTGTTTCAACATAGTGCTACACCAAGGGACCTTACAAGGAATAACTGCCAATAAATCTGAGGTGTACTTCCACAGTTCAACAACATTGTGTTCCTTTATAGGTGGAAATCAGTCTCTTTAATGATGCCTCTTCACGTCTATGAACAAACACTGACAAATCCACATATTAGTGTATATTACTCATATAATACAAGTCAACCAGGTTGTATTCACTGTCTGTTTACAGCGCCAAATAGAAGTTATATGACAGTTGCATGAAACAACATTGAATAAAATAACACATTTATATAGGTGTGAAATGATTACCCACCTTGCTTCCCCCCCTCCCCCCTCATAACTCCATCAAGTTCATTTTAATCTCACATGAGAAAACAAAAATAAACTATGGAATGTGTGCGAAGTGATACTGCCACTTGCTGAGGGGACTCTCTGAACAAGATATTTCAACACTATACAACGTCTAATGCTTTGTCTTCATGCTGTTCTGTTATATGAGCACAACACAGTCATGCTGACCAACCTCAAACTACAGACAGAATAATGGAGCCTTATCAAATGAAAGAACATACATGGGCTTCAGGCCTATGCTGTAATGTGACCAAAATATATTTAGATTTTACTTAATTTTGCTTGAACTGGCTGAATACAATACATACAGTATATCTGCAATCATGTACATGCTGCAGGGACTGAATCCTTCAACATCTTGTAGTAACAAGCAAAATTAATTCTTACCTTCAAAATTCTAAGTCCAACATTTTCCTAATCTATTATTTGATTATAGAAACACATGACGTCAGTTGTAACACCTTCAGTTCTACCAGTAACACTATCTTACCACACACAACAAATCTTGCTGCTTAATTTTGTTGAAAGTAATGAAAACTGTAAAATATCTTTGTTACAACAGTAAGATTTCTAAGTCCAACAATAAAATAAAAAATTCCTTGGATATTATGAAAATGGAAACATGCAAAAACCATACAAATAAAGGTACTCAACTCATAAATATAGATGGAAAGTTAATTACTAATCAACAATCAATTATAAACTCTTTCAATAACTACTTCTTGACAGTAACTGACAAAATAACTAGTAACATTAAAACTTATAAAACTTCATTAAATTGTAACAATCCCATACATTGTCTTGATAAAAACTTTAAGCTCCCCTGTTCAAACATGAGACTAAAATATACAACACCCAAAGAAGTAGAAAAAATTACCAAATCACTAAAATCCAAAAGCTCTCATGGATATGATGGGATTCCTATGAAATTTGTAAAAGTAAGTACACCTTTCATCACATCTCTTCTAACATACATATGTAACAAATCACTTTTGTCGGGTATTTTTCCCTCCTGATTAAAATTTTCTGAAATAAAGCCCTTACATAAGAAAGGAGATGAACAAATATAACCAATTTTAGACCTATCCCTTTACTTACATCCTGTTAAAAGATTCTGGAAAAAGTTATATATACAAGATTGTACCAACATATAAACCAAAACAATATATTAGCAAACAAACAATATGGCTTCAGAAATAATTCCTGAACAGAAAAAGCCTCCTTCAAACTAATAAATGAAATATTGCTAGCACTTAATAATAAATTAAGAGTTGGGGGAATATTTTGTGATTTAGAAAAAGTATTTGACTCCATAAATTATGATATACTATTGTCTAAATGTGAATTTTATGGATTCAGGGGCCAAACCAATGCACTGCTATGATCATACCTCAGTGATAGATATCAGAGAGTACTAATAAATAATAGCTCTTCTAACACTACTACTTCTAAAGGAAAATGCAGAAGCTCTAGTAGCTGCTACTAGGGAGATTGGACTGGAAGTAAGTGCCGATAAAACTAAGTACATGGTCATGTCTCGAGATCAGAATGCAGGACGAATTCAGAGTGCAATGATTGATAATAGTACCTTCGAGAGGTTGGAAGAGTTTAAATATTTGGGAACAACTTTAACAAATCAAAATTCTATTCCGGAAGAAATTAAGAGCAGATTGAGGTCAGAAAACACTTGCTATCATTCGGTGCAGAACCTTTTGTCTTCCAGGTTGCTATCCAAAAAATTAAAGATTAAGATATATAGAACTATAATCTTGCCGGTTGTTTTGTATGGGTGTGAAACTTGGTCACTGACATTGCAAGGGGAGAGGAAGCTGAGGGTGTATGAGAACATGGTGTTGAGGTGAATATTTGGACCTAGGAGAGGCGAGGTAATGGGGGAATGGAGGAGACTGCATAACGAGGAGCTAAATGATTTGTACTCCTCACCCAATATTGTCCAGGTGATAAAATCGAGAAGAATGAGATGGGCTGGGCATGTGGCGCATATGGGTGAGGAGAGGGGGTTGTATAGGGTCTTAGTGGGGAAACCGGAGGGAAAGAGACCACTGGGGAGGCCTAGGCATAGATGGGTGGATAATATTAGGATGGATCTCCAGGAGGTGGGATGTGAGTATATGGACTGGATTGGGCTGGCCCAGGATAGACAGGTGGTGGACGCTTGTGCATGCGGTAATGAACCTTCGGGTTCTGTGAAATGAGGGGAATTTCTTGACTAGCTGCAAACCAGTTAGCTTCTCAAGGACTCTGCACCATGGAGTAAGTAAGTAACACTACTACTTTTCCTGAATGGGGCAAAACAAAACGCGGTGTTCCTCAAGGTTCAGTGCTTGGTCCTTTGTTCTTCATAATCTATACAAATGAACTTTGAAATATAGCAGATGAGCCACCAAAACCAGTTCTATTTGCAGATGACACAAGCATAACAATTACAAATCCTAGGCCCTCAAAATTTAAAGAAGATATTAACAACATAATTGATAATATAAATGACTGGTTCAGAGGTAACTCATTATCATTAAATTTTGATAAAACTTACTTTTCACAATTTAGGTCTAAAAATAGTTACGAATTTAATATAAAAATAAGTTGTGACAATAAACTGATTAAAGAGACTAAAAATACTAAGAATATTAGATATAGATAGATGGGGGCCGGGTAGCGTAGTCGGTATAGCGACTGGCTATGGGCTGGGCGGTCCAGGGATCGAATCCCGGTAGGGGCGAGATTATCTGCACCCGTCCAGACCGGCCCTGGGGCCCACCCAACCTCCTGTGATGTGGTACCGGGCCCTTCCCGGGGGTAGAGGCGGCCGGGGCGTGGGGTTGACCCCCCATCCCATCTAGTGCTGAGGTCCTAGAAAGAGTAGAGCTACACCTCTACTCACCCTAAGGGCCTTTGTGGCCTATAACAAGGGTGAAAACTATCTATATATAGATAGTTCCTTGTCATGGAAAAGCCATATTGATCAAATGATGATTAAACTAAGCACAGCATGCTATGCAATTAGGTATGTCAAACATTTTATGTCCCAAGATACACTAAGGAAACTTTACTTTTCATATTTTCATTCCATCCTATCATATGACATAATTTTCTAGGGTAATGCTGCATACAGCTCTAATATTTTTAAAATTAAAAAAAGGAGAATTAGAATAATTATGAATGCCAGAAATAGAGATTCTTGTCATCAGTTATTCAAGAATCTAAAAATTCTACCATTAAAATCACAATATATTTTCTCCCTTTTATTATTTAGGAGATTTATATGAACCAAATCCAGAAATTCATAATATTAACACCAGATTTAGTTCTGACTTTCATACTCTAACTGCAAACTTATCAACTTTCCAAAAAGGTCCCTTTTATTTTGGAATTAAAGTTTTTAATCACCTTCCTACTAGCATAAAAAATACATCTCATGGCATAAACAAATCCAGATCTCTTTTTAAAAGTTTCCTTCTTATAGATTTATTTTACTCACTGGAGGAATATTTTGCTTGAAATTCCAATAGAGATCTTGGCTCAGTGTAATCATGTGAAAAGTAAACATCTAAATATTCTTACATGTAACATAACTCAATATCATTCTATATTATTACTTTTAATTTGAATTCTTAACTCTTAGGTATATTTATATAAATACACATACATCTAAATGTAGTGACAAATTCAACTTCCAATTGGTCTTTAAATTTTGTATTGTTATTTATTATATTGTATTTTGTGGATTTCCATATAGTACAAGTTGTGTTGTAAATTGTTATCTGTAATTGACATGTCCATTGTTACGTATGTGACTGAATGAATGAACAAATAAACCAAACCAAAACATGGCTTCCTCAATCACACAAGTACGGATATACAGTGCCTTCTACATAACTGGTACCTTTAAGCACAGATTAGACCACGGTTTATGGTTACATACCTAATGCAATGCCTTGATTAATGTCAGCTGCTGTACATTCTATCTATAAGAGAGAAATACTACATAGATGCATGGTAGCTGAAAGCAATGGTGCATAATCCTTTAATAACTATATTCGCCTCAGAACTGCCGTATGTGAGCTTGTGAGCTCAACACAGGGAAAGATCATGACATAATGACAGGGAACAAATCCTTCAAAAGTGTGGCAAGGTTCAAATATTTAGGAACAACACAAACAAATCAAAATTGCATACATGCAGAAATTAATTACAATTTGAATCACAGCTAGCATTTGGTCAAAAATCTTTCTGGACATTGGCAGCATCAGATGGTTTGTTGTCCTGTTTCATGAAGGTCCTTTGTATATCTCGAATGACTGCATTTTACATACATGGCAATGAAATAAAATGTTTATGTATTTATTTATTTCATAACATTCCACAGATCCATAATAGGTAGCAAAACCAATGAATGTAGAATATGTCATCATACAATGTATAATGGTTCTGTATTAACATATATTTGGAACTAGTCATCGTGCATACATAGGATTTGATCTTAATTCAAATCATTAAATGTATTGCATAAACTGAAACATATAAGATACAGTTGTCTCCATGTTTCATTAGGCACCACACAATGAGGGAATAAAGGTGATGGCAAAGAGTTTCTTCACTTTGTTAATGCCAGTGTTCTCTCATTTGGTGACTTCTCCTACAGAAAACATAATAAAGAGCACCATAAAATATACACAAATAGACACACAGAAATATTCTGTGGTACAACTGAAATAGTAACACTTGTCAAACACCAATTACAAAAATAACACTCACTGGAACAGTGATTTTTGCCCTTTGTGATTTGATCATTTACATCATTTAGGTCCTTAAGGTCCTAAAGTTCTTTAGGTTGTTAATCTGTGGAACAAGTCCTGGGGATGGGACAAGGGACAGGGTGGGAAAAGTATGAAGGAAGTATTTAGGCCAAAATCAGTTCTGACTTAAAAATTACACATGCCATGTCCAAAAACACAACACTGGACTGTAAGCTACGAGCTGTGCATCAGAACATAATGATTAATCTTCAGTTGTAACAAGGGGGCCAAAACAATTCAAGAAGTACACGGATTTCAAATCTATATAGTGTGCAGAATCACTTTCGTGATCCACCTTAAATGAACTCCGCAGAAAACACTATCTGAACCTCAAACCTCAAACCTCTTGAGCTTATGTCAACTTCTTTGTAATGGCCTTAAACATGAGAAGGGCTATGGATAGTAGAAAGGATCATTGTGCTCCCTGCCAATGACTGCATATGTCACCTTAATTTCACCACACAACTAAAGACAAAATTTCAGACTCTACTGTAGTACTGGTTGACCAGAGTGTACGTACATACTGACACAGTACATGCACTGAAGTTGCACACAAAGTAATTGTGAGGCTAATGATCATTACAGACATCATAATGAAGATGGTTTAGACGGATGAGACAAGAAGAAGAAGAGCGCCTACTATAAGACAAGCATAGCCAAGACACAAACCAAATTCCATTTGGATTGGTTACCTCAGTTTGAAACTAGTGCACTGACAATAACAGAGCTACCCTAAACAGTAACCATCGTCTGCCTTGATTGGTTGGTTCGGTTGAAAAGGAGAACACTAACTGTTACAGAGTGATCGCCTAAATGTTAACCAAAGTGTCTCAATTGACTGGTTCCCTTAAAGGGAGATTTGGTAGGTGCAAGTACACCCAGGCATGGCCCACAGCAGTCATCTGCTCCAATACGGCATACTCAATACAATGTGGCCGACCAGTACTACAGCTGTGCCATAGTTTCAGCAGAGAATGAAGCGATAAGTTTTAAAAAGAAACACAAACTGTAGGCACTTATTTCTCAACACACTAGGACTTCCTAGAACAACCACCAAACTTTACAAGCCACCATGAAATTCTTCTCCCCCCCCCCACTCAAACTAACAAAAATAAATATAATTTTTACCTCAATCGTCAACATCCTCCACCTTGTAATTAATATATATACTAATATAAATGCACTCCTCCCTTTTCCCCTCTATATTGTGTCGGGCCATATATACTTCACATGCTTCAGACAAAATAGATACAGATCTGAGCTTGTACTTGAAGAGGCTCACTGTCATATAGTTTTGGTGTCACAGCATTATGGGTTTATGCTTGTAAACTTTATTGTTCTACAATTTTAATATTTTAATATTTTGATGATGACAGTGAGGGTGATTAATACTTGGACTGACATGCTGGACTTGTGATCCTTAGTGTTAGAAAGCACCCCGAGGCTGGCAGTCCAGTGCCAAAACATGTAGGTGTTGATACTTATCATGAATTGAATTTCATGATTTGTACTGTATCATATTTTATTTAGTGCAACTGTTGGTTAATATGAGAGTGAGTCAAATGAAAACCTTAAATATTTATGTTTATATAAATACAAACTTTCAAGGTTTTCATTTGACTCCCCCTCATATATTGAAAAAAATATATAAGTTAAAGAGGAATACATATGTAAGAATATCCATTAACTTAAAGGGCAATTCCATCAACTGAGTATAAATACTGGACCACTCATACCTGGACAAATTTTGTTAAGATTAGCATAATCACCAGTATCACAGTCCTCTAACAAACCAGACAGTGGTTACACTGAAAGCACTAGCAGTTTATGACAGTCAGTAGCCAGAGAATGGAAATAATCACCACAAAATTATAAACAGCAACACTGATGTTGCAAACATACTAAGTGAGACATGGATTGTGGTTTTATTCTCTGTTCTTTTTAATTTGATGGCGTTTTCAGGTGTTAAGATGTGTAGAACCGGGTGATAGGATGAGCTTAATGAACTGCAAAGAATGCAGAGAAAAGTGGTCATGGCCTGTTTACTGTATTATTTCAGTGTGTGCCTTGAAGAACCGAGGAGAACAATAGCAACAACAATATCATAATAGTAACAACAGTAAAATAAATGTGATTGTTCCTTTTTGTCAAGTGTTTAAGGAGTTCAAATACAAACTGTACCAGTTTCAAGGCATGCATCCTTCACCTTGATAATCTGTTGCAGACTAGATATTACCTGCCCACATTAATTGATGCATGCTATTCTGAGCCTTAGCACTGAGATAAGCCTCATGCATCACACAAGGTCATCCCCTGCATTCCATATAATTCGCCATTAGGTGGTTCCAACATCAAATTCCACAATGGACAGTTTTGGTAACAGACCACTTCTTAAGCAGCCCTAACAGAACCATTTGTAGGCAGATGTATTAGCAAGGAAGATAAAATTCCTCCATTAAATTGTCTTTTTTTTTGGAAAGGGGGGGGGGGAGGAGAAGAGGCTACAGGCTAGATATCAGAGGTACTGTGGTGCAAATCCTGACAGGACCAAAATAATTTCTTTTCTCCAAAACATCCAGACCGCCTTTGAAACCCACCCAGCTACCTATTTAGTGGATGCTGGGGGCATTCTCCAGAGGGTAGAGTGGCTGGGGACGTGATGCTGATCACTCACACCCATCTTGTGCCAAGGTTAAGAATAAGATTAGCTTTACACCTAATCTCCTTTATGTATCTGTTGTGTAATGGGATATTTTTTCTTTCTATTAACTGCTTATTAACTGGGTAATTAAATTAAGAAGGCTCATATCAAGGTTGAAGCAAACATCAAGAAATTTTTATCTTCTCCAAAACGTCCAGATCAGCTCAGGGACCCAGCCAGTTTCCTTTCCTGGATGTAAAGTGGCTCATTGCACCTTTCCTACCATGAAAGATTTTTTTGACTAGTGTTGGACAACAGGGCCTTGAGGTAAAATACAAAAATTGCAAATATACTATGTGTGTTACAATTAGAAATGTGCAAGGTGGACCCCTAGAAATATCAGTAAGACTACAAATGCTTAAGTACAGGATGTAATGTGTGAATGGATTCAGGAATTGCTGTGTGAAAACAAAGTTAAATTACATTTGTTGTTACAGAAGATTCAGAAGCTGTTGCAAGAACAGTGGAAAGTTGTGCACTAGTCATTACAGATGTCACAGTGTATGGCATTCGCTGCTGCTGCTGATACTACCGGTGTTGGTGCTAGATGCCATCACCATTGCTGCCGTTGAGGCTAGCTGCCCTCAACGCTAACTACTCTTTCTTCTTCTTCATCTTCTTAAATATGGTGTGTTTTGTATAAAAGTTGCAGGCTATAATGTGCTAAAAATATTCCATGTCATGTATCACTGCTTTGTATTGTGCGCTCTTGAGGAAAATAAATAAATTATGGTCCCAGCATTAATGTAAAATAGGGTTCACACTGGAATCTTGATTTAGGTAATTTCAAGAGGATTTTTTTTGGCAATTATGTACCAGGATATGCAGTATGTTATGCTTCAAATATGATTATGCACAGAACACTTACATTAGAAGTTTGAAGTTTGTAAAGCATACAACCTCAAAGTATAATCTTACAAAATTTAAAACTTATTGATCAGCCAGGTGTGCTACTTATTCTTGTGACTGCAGGATTAAGAATTAACAAATGGGGCACATATGTTTTTCTTGTGCTAAGTTTTATTGTAAGAAGTTCTGGTTATGTCACTAGAAGGTCAGGTCGAAGCACTGACTCCAAAACTGATCCATGGAGCTGTACACATGTAGTAGTACGCTGCGGAGGCTGTGGTTCTCATCCGGGTAGCTCTGCACAGTCAAAAGATCAGGATAAGAATTAAATGGGGGAAGTGCAGGGAAATTCCAGCATAAGATGTAAGTAGCAGCAAATTCAGGAAACAGTGTAGCACAGGCAAGGGTGAGTGAATTATAACAGTTTAACCCTTATCCTGCTAACGTGGAAAATATGGTGAGCTCCTAATAATGCCAGTAAATGGCAATGGGATTTAATTCAGCGTTTAAAGGGTTAAGCATTTCTGACAGATGCTGGAAACATGAGCAAACAATTGAACTTAAGCAAGAAGAAACTGCAAACAATCAATGAATCAATTGATCGACCAATTTTGCACAAGTGATAGAAAAATGTAGGCAAAAAATTTGGTGTAAACAATTGATAATCCAAAATAAATTAGAAGGCATAGCAACAAACAATTAATTTTAGGAGAAAAACATGAAGAAGTGCAAGAAGAAGCTGTTTTGATGTGAAATAAATGAGAGATCAATCCTGTAAAATGACATGGTAAATACTGTAGAGGAAGCAGCCATGTCGTATTGGTATGAACTACACTCATATGGATTATCTGAGAAAAACCAAAAATCTTAAGATAACTAATGCACAAGTTTCACTCTGGGAGAAAGAGCCCATGGTACATATTTCATAGGAGTTTAGATGGGGCGAGCAAATTGGATCTAAAAGCAATCACAAAGACAAAATTCTTTCCCACACATTCAACCGCTTGCCTGTCAGTATAATGACTGAGGTGACTGAGCTGTACTCAGGTCTGTTCATGTGAGAAACTTTACAAAGTATCCTGTCTTCTGAGCATTTATTAATAACAGGAGTATTTGCAAGGTTCCTGTAATTTTTTAGACCCATAGGCTTACCATATCTTAACTTAAAAATGACTGAACAATCTACAACTTTTTAAATTTTAAAACACACTTCCAACATGTATTTCGGTACATCAGGAAAGTAAAATAAGCAGGATATACAACATACCACTTCTGCCTATCACCATCAGAGGTCTGTCAACCTTTCACCATCGAATTCTGATACTTAAAACACAAAAAGTGCTGAATATTGTCTTGTAATTAGGTAGCTGCAACTGTATTTGACAGTCTGATTTCCACTCCATTACTACTTAGGCCAACAAAAACCACCTTCGCACTTTTTGAAGTGCTCGGATTCATTAAACTCTGACTAAGATATGATCTGTCATCACTTATTAAAACTGACTAATATTTTTATAATGAGCATATGTTTTTATATACCTTAAATGTTACACAATATTATTTTTTAAATTTTAACATATATTGGTCTTTAAATCTTCTTAATATATTTTAATGATCCCTGATGATGGCCATTTAGGCCCAAACATGTTGGATCAACAGTAAATGAGCGAAATACTGCATACCCTTTTGGTTTTATTTTCCTGATTAATTTTTAAAAGTTTATAAACATCAATTTGACAAATAATTGTGAACACATATTTATGAATTTCATGTCATATTATTTGCAGCTTTATATGCAGGTAGGTCCACACTCATCAAGTTACCAGACACACACCTGTTGCCTGAAGAGTACATTGGAGAGTTCCAGAGCCCTGCTGAGTGCCATGGCCTGCAGGTAATGTACATTGTCATCAGCATTACCATGCAACAAGTAGAATTGCTTTCCTCTGAACCCTTCTACCAACCTCGTGACATCACTGTCATTGTAGCCTTGTAGATTGTCTTCTGGCGTGGGCAGCCCCATGTATCGTTCAGTATAGATGGAGTCTGAAACCATATAATGCATGCTACTTCTAACTAAAACATTACGATGCCCAAGCTTTCCATTTTAAGACTAATAAATATGATATTTATTTGCTCCCCTATTTCTGAGAGAGATACTTTGTTTGAAGGTTCATTTGTCCATCTTGTCAGAGTAAATATAATGTTCTCCCTGTCCACACCATGAAGGCATATATGGGGAGCAGAGTTAGAGCTCCAATCATTCTTAACATCAGTGCTACATGGGGGTGAATGGTCAAATTCAGGGGTATACTTGGGGAGGGGGGGAACAAGTGGTGCAGCTGCCCCAGGCAGCAGAGTCCAAGGTGCAGAAAAATTAATATTGGAAATGCAGAAATGTGTTATTTGCACTCAAAAAATGTTAAATTTTTGGAATAAAAATAAATAAATAAATGTAATTTTTTAAGATTCATAATTTCTGTTAGGGGTGGTTATTGTGATTAATAATAATAATAATATTATTATTATTATTATCATCATTATCATCATCAAATTTTTCACTTCTCAGCTTTGACTAGGAAATATTCACCTATCCTGGGATGAAGTAATCAACAGGATTAGGCTCGGTGGTCTTACTTGTAGTTTAAAAAGTTTCTTACAATTGAACATATCCCAAGAATGACAGATTTTTGCAGTTGTATATATGTATTCGGGTGCAAGTTAAGTCTTGTTAGACTTTGTGATAGTGATTTTGGAATTACTCCTGTAGATGATATTACTATTGGGATCACTTTTGCTGCCTTTTGCTTCCACATAGCACATATTTCACTCGCCAGTTCTTGGTACTTGTTTTGTTTGTCAGTTATTGTTTTGGTGAGATTATGTGTATTTGGGACAGCTATGTCTATCAAGAAGGTGTGCTTTGTTTTCTTACTTATAAAAGTTATGTCAGGTCGATTAAAAGGTTTTTTTTGTCCGTAAGTATGCTGTGATTCCAGTACAGCTTGAAATTTTCATTCTCCAGTACATTGGCTGGTGTGTACTTAAAATATGGACTTTTATCGTCAATCAATCCAGCCGCTTCTGCCAGTTTCTGAAGGATAATTTTGGCTAGTCCATCATGTCTCTTTACATACTCAGTAGGTGCTAGTTGCTCACATGCTTTGGTAACATGTTGGATTTTCTCCAATTCTTCTCCACATCTTCTGCATAGCTCTTTGGTGTCTGGCTGCTTCAAAATATACAGGGTTATTCATAAGTCCGTGAAACATGTTAGAAAACTGGCTGATGCCACAGTTGAATGAAGACAGTAATGATTACATCTTTCAACAAGACGGCTCTCCGGCTCATTACAAAGACGTGCGAGGGTGTCTCAATCGAAACTTGCCACAAAGGTGGATAGGACACACAGGAAAAGAAGATGACGCGTTAATGCAGTGGCCACCCCAGTCCCTGGATTTAACCCCGTGCAACTTTTTCTTCTGGGGGTTTGTGAAGGACACTGTCTTTGTGCCTCCACTCCCCACTAATCTCCAGATTTTCGCAACCGTATCACCGCTACTGTGGCTCTGGTCGACCGTGATATGCTGACACGCATGTAGAACCAGATGGACTATCGCACAGATGTCTGCCATATTACCAAAGGTGGAAACATTGAGCATCTGTGAAATATGTAAAAAAAAACTTGGAGAGTTTCTCTCTCTACCGGCGTAAGAACTACCATGATCCGTTGAGTAGTTTATTTGTTGTGAATTTTTAAAATGTTTCACGGACTTAGAAATAACTCTGTATTTCTTGTAGTTTCTTGTTAGTACGACTTGGTCCTGTATTGCTGTTAGAAGGCCCTCTGTTTCGGCAAACAAATCCGCGTTTGTCAGCCATTTGTTCGACGCTTCTATGTCTACATATTGTTGGCTGAAGTCATGTGGATAGTAGCCACGCAAGCCTTTTCTGGGACCATTGTCTCTTGACTTTGTTACTATTGTAATGCATGTCAAATTTACATATACATTTGTATTAGGTAGAAACTTTGAAATTTTAATACTTTGAATTCAGGAAGAGATCGCTCAGTCACAGCCGCTAAAGTCAGCAATACCAATCAGTTTATTACTCATTCTTACGCTTGAACCCGGCAGTGACTTCATCAGATCATTATACTTTTAGGAATGCATGACTTGTCAGCTCTACTCTATAAAGCTTAGTGTGACCTGGTAAATGCCCTCACTCGCTAACAAATTGATCATCGGCTGTCACGTATCTACGACTGAAGAATTATAGTGATTGAATATAATTATTACAAAGACTGTTGTAACGATACTACGATGCTGTGCCGTCTACTGTTTATTCAAGGTAAGGCATATTGACAGTATTCAAAATTCACCTTATTTCGAGTTGAGTAGTTTGGCAATTATATTTAGATTTTATTCCAAATTTACACGCTTTGACTTATAGAGAGAGAGAGAGAGGCAAGTTAATTATTTAAATAACTTACACTTTATTTTGGCAGAGTTTGATTGATTTAGTTGATAACCATATGTGTTACTTATTGTAACGTAATATTTAGTTTAATAGAGTAGAATACCCTTTTTACTTTTACCAAATCGGGAATGAATCAAACGATTATTCAGCAAATCCTTGAGTCCTTCCTATAGCTAGATTTGCCAAATCTGCTTGGCTGGTGGCAGCGAAATTTCTACCATAAGTTTTAGTGTCTTTTCTTGGAAAACTTGATGGAAGTCAAGCCATCGTTTAAGTAGGAAGGCACTACAAAATTTGTGGCTGTGGTGGGATCCGAACCCATGCCTCCGAAGAAACTGGTGCCTCAAACCATTTGTGGGGAGTTCCTTCGCATTTGCAAAGACTAAGTCCAGTGGTGTGCACCTATCATCTGCTTTTACTACTGCAGCATGAAGAGAGGATGTGACCTGCTTGTTTAAGAAGTATGTCTGAAGAAGCTTCACCTGTTTATCATGTTGTTGAGTCATATCAATCAGTCCTCTGCCACCCATTTGCCATGGTAGAGTAAGTCTTTCCTTTGCAGCACGGGTTGGTGAAATCTATATCTCGTGAGTAACGTTCTCATTTTGGTTTGGAGGTTCTCTAAGTCTGTAGGTGTCCATTTCACTTTTCCAAAGCTAAAAGTTAGTACTGCGGTCACATAAGTACTTATAGCTTTTATCGTATTTTTTCCATCAAACTTTGTCTTTAATATGCTTTTTGTGTGATTTAAGTATTCTTCGCCTAGCTTCTGTTGCATTCGGGCACGCTTAATTTGTTTAGCTTGCATGTGGCCCATGTATCTATACATGTCATCCTCGTTCATGGCTTCCATTGTGTCATCATCCTCTGTTGTGAAGTTTCTCATCTCTAGTTTCCCCTTTGCAATACATAATGTTTTGCACTTTTCAATCCCAA
>Ga0123354_10008598_pt1 | contig 15542 bp, 12 predicted proteins | sample TergutLab28metaG_2_FD_97872 | JGI IMG/M metagenome (GOLD analysis project Ga0123354, IMG submission 97872) | Labiotermes labralis P4 segment gut microbial communities from Petit-Saut dam, French Guiana - Lab288 P4 | ecosystem: Host-associated > Arthropoda: Insects > Digestive system > Gut ...
ACAAACACAGACCTACACACAAACACACACACCCACCCACCCACACACACAAACACACATGCACACACACAAACACAGACCTACACACAAACACACACACCCACCCACACCACACATACACACCCACACACAAAGCCAGCTGACACAACTCTGAACTGCAGTCTCCTTGCTCTCAGCCAGTCACACTCCATGCCTTCTATTACAGCTACAACAGAAATAAATGCAGTTTTTCTTTTGAAAATTTCGCACACCTTTTTTTTCTCATAAAGAATGCCTGTCAGCTTGGTTCCTTCCACTTACATGACAATGTGCGGTATCAACTGTTGGTGGTTCTGTGCCACTTGAACATCAACATTTTGACACTGGAAGGCAGCGTTCTGTGGAACCGCACGGTTCCATGCAGTGAAAATAATGGTTACTAAGAAAATTCCATTCCAACAACAACAACAACAACAACAATAATAATAATAATAAACAATGTATTCCGTAGGGTCACAGTTTGTCTCAGAAATATGAGTATAAATACCCTGCATAAAGGAGATGTAGATGATGATAATAATACGAATTTCCCTTTTTGCAAAAATAAAATACAATTAGCACATGTTGTCATTGTGCTGCCTGTCAGGCACCAAGCTGCTATACAGCTCCGTGCAAGTTGTCACGGTTGCCTTTCATGTATGTGGAATTAAACTTTTGTTGGTAAAAACAGCTGAACGGTGTGATGAGAAGTCGGGGGGTACCGTGGGAGACGATGTTGCTTTGTCAACCAAGCAGGTCCTGATGTTCGTAAGCACCGGACTGCCTTCATCTTCCACGTCTCGGGACTGCCCGACCCCGGCGACGAAGGCACCGTGAACGTATCAGGAACCACATGCCAAAAGACAAGGCATCACACACCAGAACACTTGAATCTTCACAACACCAGACCTCGCAAATAATATGTGGATCTCGTAACATGCCGAATATTTATTTATTGTTATCGCCGGTGATTTCTGTTCCGATTTCTTAGCTTCACGCGTGAGACTTTTATCGTGGGGTTGTGCAAAAACTTCTCAATTGCTAACAGATTTGGTTTTCAAATTAAATTCGGCAACAATGTTCTAAGGAGCGTGTTGTAACAAGGGATAAGTGTGGGCAGGTGTAACCATTGTTAATTGTGTGAGGTTAAAACAGATGCAAATCATAAACAATTTCTTCACAAATATTCACAAACTGTGGCTATATTCACATGAAACAATTACAATTATGCAGTATTTTTTACCTAATGCTACATTCTACATTACTTAAAGTGTAAGACTTCCTCTAAGTGTCATCTTCCAAAGATTTTAAAACAAAGTTTGAATGACTGACTTCAGGGTTCTTCATCATTACCCATTTTGTGTTTTATCTTTTTGGTCTATGAACACAGAACACATGAAATAAAATTTAAAACTTTTCCCTGAATAATTAAAAAAAAAAAAATATATATGGCTACAAACATTAATTTGTACAGCACAAAAACATGACTTCAGCTTAAAACTGTTGGCAACACAGACACGACTTTCAACTGGCATCAAAAATGCTTATTTTCAATTACTCTTTTACACAAAGTGTCAAAAATATATATACAAAGTATATAAATATATATATACTTTTCATCATCATCATTATTATTTTTTCTTCTGAAAAAAAAAATGTAATATTGTACTGTATTTAAAAACTACTGGCAATTAATTAAATATCTTGCGTTTTGCACACAAAAACAGACACACAAACACAAGGTCTATTGTTGTTGTATATATTTTTTTTTTTCTCCACAGAATTATTTTCATCTTCCAGACCATCTTTCGATCCAACATCACGGACCGCACACATCCGACATCCAAAAAGCACGGACCGCACACATCCGACATCTTCTAAAATTGTTCCAAACATACTTTTATAGAAAATGGTCTTCATTTCCATTTTTTTGGAAGGATTTACACACGGGGTTTTTTTGTCTTTATTTCTCATATTTACTTCTATCTAAACAGTTCTGCGGGTGAAGGAAGAGGGTGATTTTCTGTTTTTTGTTGCTTTCAATTGTTTTTATTAATAAAAATGGCAGAGTTGGTGGGTCAACATGGTGGTCTCTAGAAAAATTAAAGAATCTGAAAGGCATCAAAAAGGGGCCGGATTATACACAGACTACCATTTGCTAGGAATACAGTCACTTGTTTCTTTATTATACTTGGCACTTCAAATGCAGCACTGTTACCACCATCTTCCATAATCCAGGTCAACAGACTAAAAACTATTTATGTGTTTTATGTCTTTTCTTATAAAAAAAACGAAGCGACAAGGAAACATATACTGGAGGTATTTCTCGTGACCTAAAAACTTGTACTTTACATGTGAGCCTCAGGCAAATGGTTCTCCGTCACAGTTCTTCCCCCCCCTTCGCAGACCGAGTCTTGTTTTGACAGTTTGACCTGAGGACTACAGAATTTGGGGCTGTGCAGCAGGTCACAGTGTAATTTTGTGCTCTGTCATCAACCAGTTGCCTTCAGTTGGATACCAGCGAAATAACACTGGGGGGTGTCAACAGTCAGCACGCCATCACTACTGAACAATTTATGCGCACATTCCATATATACACACATTTTCACATAGTTTCCATCATTTCAGGCTACCAGTTACAAAGTTAACCAAGAAACCACGATGCACAGCCCTCAAAATTAAAAGTGCATTCTAACTAGCATGTTCATACTTTGGAATTACAAATACATCCTACCAATGATTCTACAATACTGTCCTGTATATTACTTTATAAATTATCAGTATCATTAATATTATTATTATTATTATTATTAAATATATCCCTCATGTTAATTGTAGCTTATGCTGAGGAAAAAAAAAACAATAATATTTTTCCTTTACATGAGTTTCAGAAATGAGCATTCATCTATCACTACAAATTATCATCATCCTTTATAAAAAATGACTGCCATCACTTAATTACTACAATCAGTTCTTGGGCACATTCACAAACATTCTAAAATAAAGTAATAATAAATAGCATGTCACCAGAAGACACAAGGGTAAAGATGGAAAAAAACAGAATCATATGCATATATACAGTCATTATAAATTAGCAGTTTTTTTGTTTTGTCTGCAATACAGTATTGTCAAAATACTAAGTCTTGTTTTCCCACTATATTCAAACTACTGACAACGGTTTTGTTTCACTCATTTAAAAAAAATAGTTCATATATTTTTGATACTGTGAGTCATGATTATGAGGGGGCATTTTCAGTTAAAAGAGGGGGTGGGGGGTCTCACTCTAAAAAAAATAGCAACCCTCTTCCAACCTGTGAATTTCATTCATTGAAACTGCCTGTGACCACTCGAATAATATGGTAGAAGTTTGGAAGTATGTTCAACATAACCACACTACAAGCATTGGTTCATTAACTTACAAAAACAGAGTTCTAAAATAAATATAAATACATACATTATTAATAAAATGCACATACATTTTCTTGTCATCATACAATACCAGGGCCTGGATGTTTATGCCCTAAAATGCAGATAGATGTACACAATGTAAAACGCACGTGTGCGGCTACGATCACAGTCATCGCCAAAGCCGGAACATATTTATAAATGACGCTGTCATCTGACTTCCTCACAGTACTACACACGACTCAGAAATGCTAACATATGCACATTACGCGAACAACAAGACCAGAATTTATAAAATTTGTGCATAATCAAATTGTCATTTCTCATTGTAGTCACAAATCTGCATTCTTTATGAAGTAACAAACACCTGGGCCCTGCACTTTGGACTGCTTCAGTGACTAACTTTGGTGTCAACGAACACCAAGATGTCTGCTTAATTGAGCCTGCCTCTTCACTTCATTTCTATATACAGTATGCATTTTCAGAAATTATAACTTAAGAAAAATATCCTACACAATTAGTACTTTGGTTCAAATGAAAAACATTCAGAAGAGGCAAGTCTGCTGATATGTGGTGTCGTTAGGCCAGCAGAACTGCAGTTCCTGCATTTTTGGGGCCAAGCTAGACCCCACAGCACACAGAAACACTACAGTCCTTTGACACATCCTGCAACTGCCTGCACAATGACACACTTCCACACACCGCAAGACTTGAATCTTCAACAGCACTACTGTGAGAACCTCAGATCTCCAAAAACATTCTTTTTATTAATCTGCACGTGGTCTGAACACCAGGATGCTGAAGCACATTGACTAAGTGTCAGCATGAAATGGACCATATTTTGCAAACCATACAGTATACACAGACCAATAAGACACACCAAATTTTTGGTGTGTAGGGTGGGGTGGGGGGAATTGTTCACATGTTAAGCTCCAGTTCACAGACATTTATTAAACAAAATGGCAGAACAGCACAGAGTTTTGTACTGGTCATGTTGACATCCTTTTTGCATCAAAAGAGACAGGAGAAATTTTGCAGTACTTTCCAGGGAAAAGTGTGTCTTGTGGTCTGCAAAATAGGGTAAATTAGTTATCTGGTGGAGCAGTGACAGTTCCACATGACAGTTATGCACACTGATTCAGAACGACACGTTTCACTCAAACCAGACAATTCAATTGTGCCTTGAAGTCAAAATACAAAAACAAGAAACACAGAAATGAGATCTGTAAGACTTAGCAACTTATTACTTAATTACATCTATAAAACAGTTCAGTAAAAAATTACCTGGGAAATTGGACTAGCTACGTATTTGGTGAAAGACTGTAAGAAGATGGTGTACTGTCAGCAAGCAGTAGGAATGGTACAGAAGTTAACGGACTGTAAGGTCACTTGAAAACTGTGATGGTACTGAACATACACCGACTGTGCCCGGCAGCAGCAACAGCAGCAGCAAACGCACAACACTGCTAGGCATGATATGAACAACATGAAACAAAATACAGCTGCAATGCATGCCTGTGACTGTGGGAGAAAAAAATATTTTCTCTGCCCCTGGATATCCAATGCCTGTGCAAATGGACATACTGAAATCTCGGTCAGGCTGACCTTGCGATCAGACCACAGTGACACATTGCAAATGTCCACAGAGGTGGATCATTAGGTCATGTGCAACTGTGGCTCTCAGGGTTGGGCTACAACAGATGTTGAAGCTGTAGTTACAGACTAGACACAAATCTTGAAACAGTAAATACAGAGAACAGTGTCACTGAATGGCAGGGGTGGCCCTAGACTAGCTGTTAGAAACTGATGCCCTAGACAAACCATGCACTTGGCGCATCCCCCAAGGGACATCTTAACAGAGGCGTCTGGTGAACAACGAGGTATTTTGCGCTCTCCCTCTCTCAAGATTTTAAACACATTTTTTTAACCGAAGCATAATTATATGGTATGTCCATATGTCCAGCCAGTGTGTCTGACATCAAATACACTAGTGGTGTTGTACCACACTCTACATCTGCCAGCTTTCCCCTTCAACAGTAACAGGTTCTGCAAATTACCACTCAGATAATCACAGTAGCAAATTTGTGTTACTTTTTCAACTTTCATATTTCCATTGAATTTGGTACCCCACTCAACTTTGTGCCCCAGGCAGCCATGTTGTTCACCCACATTGACAGGCTGCCCCTGTGAGCTGGTAGGAAAAGTAGCTAATTCCAGAATCTGGAGGAATGTGATACGGAGCGTGGACGTATCACTGCTCAGGCAATAACAGTGCTTATGCTGATGACACAAATCAGAAATGACAATAGTGGTAACACTAGTAAGGGACTAGAAACAGCAATACTGTCTTGTGTAAACGCATGAAGGCGAGAACCTTGAGGGGGATTACCAGGTACTTCCGTCTTCTGGATAGTCTGCTTCACCACTGATATTCCACCCACTGCTGGTTTCATCACTACACAATTCATTTCTATATCAACTAAATCACCAGTTATCGACATATAACCAGCATCTGCCATAACCAGAGAGTCAAGTCCTTCTAGATAGTGCTAAACACTGAACACAGTTTGGACATCATCAGCAGTTGATGTAGTCCCCATGAAAATATAGCAAAAGGAATAGTACAAAGCGGGATAAACTGAAGCACAACCCCCAAGATAAGCTTGGAGATTCATCATGCATTGTTACATTATCTAAACAGGACAGGACAGACCGGACACAAAGTGCAGCGCCGTACAGTATGGTACAGTACTGATCTGTGATGTAAGAACAAAGATCAGAGGAAGAAAATATTATATGTTGAGAATCAGACGTGGAAGAGGAGAAGTGATTGGCTTGACTCTCTATCACAAATGTAAAACTATAATAATATTACTAGCTGCATTATTTAGGATGGTTTGATATGTAATTCAGTGCTGTGCAAACTGTAATAAAACTGTATGAGTCAGTGATCAACCATCAGTAGAAATAAATAATTACATAAGTAAATTCATTATACAGGAAAGTTATATATTAAATGCTAAACTAACTAGATGTCAAAGTGCAGTAAAATTCCCAGATAAAATCCAGTATTCAAAATAAAGTCAATGGTATATGTGGAACTTAATCATGCTGTGATGTATGTGTGTCAGATGATGTGTACTACCAAACTAAGCACAACCATATGGGCTCACACAGCTTCAGAACACAGAATTGCTACAAAACTTGGTCAGGTCTGTAAAAGGTTATATTTTAAATTATATAAGAAAACTCTAATAACATGATGATAATGATGACAGAATAATGTAACTGTCAAACAATTCACAGTTGGTATGGTGACGAGCAACTGGACAATCGAGTTCCATTCCTGGTGCTGGAGGATATTTTTCCTCTTTGCCACCACATCCAGCGGCTTTCAAGAACAACCAGTCCAAAAACTCAAAGTTTTCCGGGATGTGAAATTGTGTCATTGCACAAGCAGTCCTCTACATTCTGAATGATCATACTGCCTTCATATCCTGGCAATATGATCCTCGGAATGCTCAAAACAATTCACGTCCCAAGAGACACGAACCATGAGTAACGGTTCTGTGGGAACTGCAAATCCCCTCCCCTCTCATATACAATATGCACTGAGGACTTCTTCCATGGGGATACCAAAACTGGGACTTATGCAGTTCCTCACTTTTATCTAGCGCAAGGAGGTGAAGAAATAGTGTAACTATACCTCTACAAAAAAGGCCACAACTTACAGTGCACTGCAGTGCCCATCATTTGGAGCTTTCTTAGGTTGCAAATTTGAAGACGTCTCCTTATACTTCATGACCATGCATCTCAATTTAAATGCAGTGAAAAATTAAGGACCACAAGATGGCTGCTTGGGCTTTCACTGCATCCACAGGTCATGCTTCTTTCTTACTGCTACTACATATCTTTGAGGAAAAAAAATTATTTATCCACCTGTGCATCATTTTAAAGGCTAATACCCCTTGCCATTCTCTGTACACTTTAATCCACAATTTGTGGCATGATTGACCCTAACTACTTGTGTGTGTGCCTCTACCTGTCAACACTGCTGTAACCACAATACATCATGTTATGCACCTAACCTAACCTAACCTAACCTAACCTCACTCACTGCTGCAATGTATTAAACACTTACACTAAATTAGGACAGCAAATTTCTAAACTCCCCAAAATAATCTAGTCTGAAATACATTTTTTTTATGGTACATCATGTCGCACAGAACGTAGAATTAAAAATAGTCATCCTTTTGTATTATATCAGCTGGCCATAGTACCATCAACGACAGGGTTAACATAACCTTTATGCGCCACTAACACAGCCTGTCTAGCTATGACATCCACAGACAAGCTTTCAGTTCTGTGGTTTCTACATATTAATAGCCCTGCAGGGAACTGTGAAAGAACAACTTCACCGAACATACATGCCATAAACTTTAAGTGTTCTTAGTGTGACATGCCAGATCACCACAGTGCAGTGATGACCAAAACATAGGTATCTCACCACTGCTTCATAATGATAATTGCTATCTGGCATAACTACCATTAATTAATCACTTACAAACACAGCACAGTGTATAAGGTAGATTTTTAATATATGCTGTTTCTAGACACATTTGTTCACGTGTAAATATTCTTCTGCTCTGGGTGGGTGATTTACAGCTTAAATTATTCCATGAAATAGCTGCACATAAAACACTAGCAAGCAGAAGTCTCAACACTGTTCACATTTGGAAATATGCAGGCACTTTTACTCAGAAAAATTAATTTACAGCTGCAATTTTGTTGAAGATTCAAATACTGTGGGATACGATTCTATGTCACTGGTTCAGTAGCCCCTGGCATTTTGAAGAATCGGGAATCTCTCATACAGTGACACAGCGGAACACCGAAGAAGATTCGAGGTTGCATTAATACCACTGTGAGCACCTCAGAATTCACAGCAGTCTTGTTCCTACTGAAAGTGATGAGACTGACATCACAAGTATTAAGGGATATTTACAATGCAAATGAATACAATGTTTTGATACTCATCAAGAGAACTCTTTTAACAGATTAGCTAACCTGCCAACAGAACTTTTCACAGATCTTAAAAAACAAGGAAACAATGGATATTCTGAAGCCAGAGCAAGTTGTTGTCTTTATTCATGCAGTGAAGAAGAGAAACCATCTTGTGTGCCTATAAGTGTCACCACGTCTGCCCACTTGTAACAATTCAGGATCTACAGATTGGGATTTCTTGAAAATCGTTCTTGAGGATAAGACACATCATGTGCACAGCTGTGTGCAGCTGAAGTGTATGCAATTATATATATATATTTGCTGGTGCAATATATATATATTTTTAAATTTGTAGGATAAAATAAAACACATTTTTACCAATTATGCATGTCTTCTGGCTCTTGATACAAATGAAAGAAAGGGAGCAAATGTCTCAGAACCGTTAGTTGCAAATGTCTCAGAACCGTTAGTTGTGCTAACATGTATTCCCCAACTTGTTAAAAATTTGATATCAATAATGTATTTTGTGACATTCTTCAATTTTTTTTGTAGAGCACCTTCTATGGTCACTTAGCCCAAAAAACCTGTCGTATTTGCCAGACTGGAGAAACACACAATCCATTACACCTGTGCTTTGTGCAAATGATCATCCAAGGAAGTACCATGATACAGGTCATAGCTGGGCAGACAAAACTGCAGACCATACATCCTAACCTACAAGACTCATCAGACAATTACACAGCACATTCATCACTTTGTCTTACATAATTTGGTAAATATAACCTCTTACAATACAAAATGCATATTGTGAAGACAACGGCGTTGTCTTTCATGTAAGGAGAGGATACTAAACTATCATATTAAAATAAACAAGGTATAGTACTCAAACCAGAATAGTTTCTAAAACAGAACTGATTTCAAGCCACACTGGTTTGATACTCATGTGGTGTGCAGAGGAACGTGTTGGCACTGTACTTTCTGGAGAGCTCCAACACTTCCAGGAACGTCACCAATCAAACTGAAGTGAATCCCTTTTCATCTAACTACAGCACTTCAAATGCAATGTGCTTGAATTCAGGAAACATTCTGAACCCCAGTAAGTGCAATATTACAAAGACTATCTTTCCTTAACAGACTCCACTGCAGTGTTACCAACATTATTACTAATTTCCCTTCTGGTACTTCTCAGATTCATGGTATGTTCTGCAATCCCTGGCATCTCCGCTGCCTGGCAGCTTGTGCTGCTGACGGTCCACATCTCAGGCTACATCTGCAGAACACACCACACCATGATGTGCTGCAGAACACACCACACCATGATGTGCTGCATTTATCAGACCAAAAGTGCTGCAAGTAACCTTCAATTCGGTCCAACGAAAAGAAGGATTCTTAGTGCAGCAGTAGACACAGCCTCATGAGCTGTGGGCCACACAAAGGCTTGGCCAACACTCTTGTTATTGCCTACCCCACAGCCCCACCCTCTTGGTAGGGGCCTGTCACCATACACGGATGCATTGGGAACAGCGTTGTCCAGGTGGTGGTTGTGTAGGTTGGGGTTCGCATAAGGAATTGTGATGCGTATGTTGGTGGTCGGTCAGTAGGGGGCAAAAGGTGGATCAGATCCGTAACTGAGCCACTGCTACCGTTGCCATTTGCTGAACCGTTTGAACCATTATTACCTCCACCTGTACTTGTGGTCCCACTGTTTGCACTTGAAGTGGTAATGCCCAGTTTACGCAATCTCATCTTTTCCTCCCATTCATCCCAGCCGTGTTTTGCCCGATTCAAATTCCGATGTTGGTAGAAAACTAAACTTATTCGAGTTGGATGCAATCTATTGGGATGCCGCAAGGCTGTTGTGGCATGCAACTCATGCTTGGCACATTCAAACAACACTGAACCATGTCCCAGGGCAATTGCAACACCTCCCATTTGTGAATCTTTGAAACACTCTTCATTATCAATGAAATCAGTGACTTCACCAATAGGCTCTGACCGGGGTGGCTCTGGAACAACAGGAAAAAAGGGAGGTGGACCATACAAGTCCCATCGATGGGGGTCCCAGCGGTGGTGGTGAAACTGTCCGGCATACTGAGGGTGAAACTGACTCATCCCTTGATAACCATAGGGTGATGAATGATAGCATGCTGATCGAACGGCAGCTTCTTGCTTCGTGGGTTGGCCTGCGTAGAACTGTGAGTTAAAGTCCATAGTCTGGTATGGGTAGTTCATATTCATATGTGGCGCAGATGCCGTTCGTGAATCCACGTAGCCAGCAGCATCATTCCACGCACTGTTTGGATATGGCTTATTATCTGAAAACATGGGATAGCCACCTGACATGAAAGAACTACCGGTAGAGCCGCAGTAGCCATAGCTTGACGCACAGGTGTTTAAAGTTGATACAAACGGGTTGCCTGCATTGGCAGGTGAAGATGCCGCGCTGGAGCAGTAAGTTAGCTGTGCTGCGGCTACAGTGTGGTAATCACCGAGTTGCTTCACTTCGTTCGCGGAAGACCAAGTTGATGATGAGAGGGCTTCCTGCTTAATGGCACTACACGAACCCTTTCCTTGGGTCATCATTCTGCAGGCACCATCATCTGCCTCTGAACGGCTTGAATCGTTCAAGTACACACTGGATTTTCCATTCTGATTTCCATCTGACTTATCATTATTCCCTGACCTCCCTCCATTTTGGCCTGCACCAAACCATGGGAGAGACGGACTGAAACGTTGTGAGTCTGAGGACTTGGCTCCCTCTTCAGATGTGACTGTACCACCCTCTTGAGCCCATGACAGAGAAGAGTCCTTGACACCACTGCTACCTGAGGAGCCGTACTGCTGACTGTGGTTGTCCAAAGAAGGTTGTTTCGTAACAGAATTTTCACCAGGAGGAAAGGGTTTTAAGAAGCCTTTACAGTAAGTTTGGTTTGGAGGAGGATAATTTAAACCTTGAGATGCAGAAGTAGGGGACGTGTTTGTTGATGCCACTTCATTTGATGACACTGGTGACGCATTGCTGCTACTGCTGCCACTGTTGTTGGAATGTACGTTTGAAGTTCGAGAGGGGGGCCTACCCTTAGGGATGCGGAAGGGAGAGGCTTGTGTTGGGGATATTGTGGGAGGAGGGGCAGGGGTGAGAGGATTGTAGTCCCAAGAAGACTGAGGTCTGTCGGGTGTTACCCAACCTCCCCGACTTGAACCAGAGCAAGAAGACGAAGTAGACTGGTCTGTTGGGGTCAGAGGAAGTGGCACTGACATGGAGCGTTCAGGTGTTTTTGATGACTGTGGGTTAATTTCTTGTGGAGTGTGAGGTTGTAGGAGGCCACCATCACCAGCATTCACAGAATGTTGTGTTTGAAGTGGGAGACTTAAAGACTGCTGCTGGGCTGGATTAGGAGGCAGGTTGCTACTGCTGATGAGGGTCTGTTGTGGGCTATTTGCGGGCTGTTGGGACTGCGGCGAAGAGAACGGTGAAGATGGAAGGTGGGAGGGATAAGGAGACCTCTCTAATGGTCCTGGACCAGTTCCAGCATCATTTCCACTTGAAACAGGACTTCTCTGCTTGGCGGAACCACATGTGCTGGGAGATGATGCTGACAGGACCTTGGATTGTGCAGAGCTTAATGTGTTCGGAAGACCTGAGTCTGTCTGCCAATTCACTGTCTCCCCCTGCAAAACAGAAGGTTGGGAGATTCCACTTTCTGAGAACAAGTCACTAGAACTACACTGCTGCTGTGAGTGACTCTGACTTGCCTGCCATGGAGATGCCGGCTGCTGGAACACAAACGGACTAGAAGGAGTTGAAGCCTGGTTGTGCGGGCTAATCTGTCCACTGCCCTGGGGCAGGCCTGAGGCAGCCGGACTGCTCGCAATGAAGTTACTGTACGGTCCCACTGAACTTTTATTGAGAGGTGACTGTGGGGGATTTATTGTTGAACTTCCTCCCAGGTTTGCAGAATTCCCCACCAGACTGTGGTTAGTTGTGCTATCGGGATCAACCCTCCCATCCCGATCATTTTCTGAGGCAGCCAGGCCCATAGCTCCACCACCAAATGCAGCATAATCACTTGTTCCCCAGCCACCTATATTCCCAGAACCCAAATTTCCACTCACAGATGTAGCAGCTGTTGAGCTCAACCAGTTTTGCTTCCTCTGTGCTTCAGCTGCCATCCAGGCGTGTGTCTGGCTGCGGTGGTGTCCCCATGCAGATGATGCACTGCCGGCACCAGGAGAGCCGTACACATCTGCGCTACGTGAGTCCGCACCCTGGTGATGATGGTAGCTCCAGCCTTGATACATGGACACAGGGCTGTCCAGCACTGTGGATGACACCTGCAAGACGCCATAACACAATGAAAGGGCACAATTCACAAAACCTGAGGTTACCACACCACTTATGTGAAGCATACAAGGTTCATGAAATCCTAGAAGAAATCTTCTATGACTTTCGGATCCTAAGAGGTCGTATACTCCTGTTCCATGGATACACGAGAGGGCATGAAGTCGACTACCCATCTCCATCTAATGCTGAGGTTAAAAGTGTCATATTCTCCCAATATGCCATTATGGCATGCAAAGGGATCTTACTGTTGCACAGCTCTGCCCTCTATAAACAAAGAGTGAATAAATGAAAATTCTTCTTCACTAGAAATGTTTCTGCCAAGTATGGCCTGCCCTTATCCTTTGAAAATTACCCAAGATTCCCACAAAAGGTGATAAATAATACTGGGAAGTTTTCCTCGCCAATTTATTTCCCTGACATTACTGAGACAGTTTCCAGTGTCAAAATCACACAACCACAGCACTGTCTTACCTGTGAGCTCTGGAGCTGTGCAGCCTCCATACCCTCGAGCACAGAGGCCATGTCCAGAGACATAGGTGTGCCCCTGTGGTCAACTGTACCCACGGAGCAAGGACTGCGGTGCAAGGTCGGAGGATCCTTCCGTCCAATTACCGCATCTGGTTCATCTTCTTTACGTTTCTTACCATGGCGACGGCACGGCTGCAACGGCACAGCTCGAACGCGTACCTCACATGGAAACCTGCGTGATGAATCAGTTGCGCATTGTCATGTTTATCATTCTGTAACATACTGAACTAACAGTCCAGTTCAAAAATGGCAATAAGAGAAGACAGAGTTAAGTCAGCACTTGAATATGGCTTTATTATATGGCAGGGGCAGAATGCAATGTCAAATACTAAGCCATTCTGTCTGCAGTACGCACACAAGCCATTCTGTCTGCAGTACGCACACAAGCCATTCTGTCTGCAGTACGCACACAAGCCATTCTGTCTGCAGTACGCACACACTGTCCTCTCTTGAATACTGTTGTACTCGAATGCAAGGTGTTTTCCCCTCAATGTTGTGGTTAAATATGCAAGGTCATATTAAATTTCCAAGTGAAGTGCTGAACCAGACTGCACCAAACCAATGCATCCATTGGTAAATCATCATGCATAGACAAAAGACAGAACACAGCATTCTGTAATGGTTAGTTACGATCTGTGAGCATTCTGAGTCATTTTTTTTACATTAAATGTCAGGCAAGGTAAAGAAGAGGCTACAAGGACGAAAAGTGTTCCAAATGGAATCAGGCAAAGTTATGATGCCAAATTTAAACTGATGGTGATTAACTGTGCCAAGAAAAATAGCTGCAATACAGCAGGAAAGTACAGTAGTGTGGCAGTAAATGTACAAAGGTGGAAAGAACGAAAGCAGAAGCTGATTAACATAAACTCCACCAGAAAATCTTCCAATGACCCCAAAGAAGGACATTTTCAACAATCAGAACAGGAAATTGCTGCGTTTGTGTGCCTGAAGTGAAAATCTGCACTGCTGGTTACACGTGAGACATAAAATGTAAAGCATGACAACTTGCCATATCACACTACATCACAGGACCAGCATGGATTGGTGTGTGCGTTATGATGATGCTGAGGAATGGGTTCTCACTTTCTAAAAGATCTTTGCTTTGCCAGAAATTGCCAGCAGAATTCAAGCAGAAGCTTCTTGCTTTTCAGCAACATGTGAATAGGACTTTGAAAAAGAATAATTACCTCCTGAGCCAAACAGGAAATGTTGGTATGCCACTGTATTTTGATAAGTCATCCAATTAACACGGTATGCCACTGTATTTTTATATGTCATCCAATTAACACGGTATGGCACTGTATTTTGATATGTCATCCAATTTACATGGTATGCCACTGTATTTTGATATGTCATCCAATTAACACGGTATGCCACTGTATTTTGATATGTCATCCAATTAACACGGTATGCCACTGTATTTTGATATGTCATCCAATTAACACGGTATGCCACCGTATTTTGATGTCATCCAATTAACACGGTATGCCACTTTATTTTGATGTCATCCAATTAACATGGTATGCCACTTTATTTTGATATGTCATCCAATTAACATGGTATGCCACTGTATTTTGATAAGTCACCCAATTAACACGGTATGCCACTGTATTTTGATAAGTCACCCAATTAACACGGTATGCCACTGTATTTTGATAAGTCATCCAATTAACACAGTATGCCACTGTATTTTGATATGTCATCCAATTAACATGGTATGCCACTGTATTTTGATAAATTATCCACTTAACATGGCATGACACTGCATTTTGATATGTCATCCAATTAACACTGTAGATGGCACCAGGGCAAAATCTGTAGTGATTAAACCACAGGGTTATGAAAAGATACTTGTAACTGTCACGTTGGCAATATCAGCTGGTGGTAGCATGTTGTCACAACGTGTGATTCTAAATCACAAAACAATGGCCAAGGAGCAACTGCCAAGAGAAATTATGGTTAGATGCCAACTGAAATTCTTGGGTGCCCAGTAAAAGTATGGAGGATTGACAGTAAGTGGTGTTGAAGAGATGGCCAAGGGCACACTTCAGAAAACACGAGATGCTGGTCTTGGATGCATTTAAGGGGCATCTGACACCAAAAATAAGAGCCGCAATTATTGGTTGGATGAACACAGACCTTGTGGTCATACCTAGGGGGGGGGGGGGGAACACCCCCCCGCGGGGTCCAACCGTTGGGGGGAAAAAAAACTTCAAAACACCGGGAAGGGGAGAGGGGGGGG
>Ga0123354_10008600_pt1 | contig 15541 bp, 5 predicted proteins | sample TergutLab28metaG_2_FD_97872 | JGI IMG/M metagenome (GOLD analysis project Ga0123354, IMG submission 97872) | Labiotermes labralis P4 segment gut microbial communities from Petit-Saut dam, French Guiana - Lab288 P4 | ecosystem: Host-associated > Arthropoda: Insects > Digestive system > Gut ...
ACATACATACATACATACATACATACATACATACATACATACATACATACATACATACATACATGTGGGCCGGGTAGCTCAGTCGGTATAGCGACTGACTACAGGCTGGACGGTCCGGGATCGAATCCCTTTGGGGACCAGATTTTCCGCCCGTCCAGACCGGCCCTGGGGCTCACCCAGCCTCCTGTAAAATGGTTACCGGGTCTTTCCCGGGGGTAAAGTGCGGCCGGGGAGTGCTGCTGACCACTCACCACCTTCTAGTGCCGCGGTCATGGAAGAGTAGAGCTATACCTCTACCCACCCTCTGGGCCACACCGGGCCTGTAACGGGATCACTTTACCTTTACATACATATATATACATACATACATACATACATACACACTTCAACTCCAGTGCAGAACAGATACTAAAATATATGTGACATAGAAAATTAAAAAAATTAATAAAACAGTGAAGCGAAATCGACATATTTTACAATTATGCGTGTTTACATAAACATGCTTTTCACTGTCCTGTAAATGGAAGTATTTTGCCACTAACGTAATATGAAATCAGCATCAAAATTTGTTTTATTATGATAACAGACTATCATTAAGTCATTCTTACTAATTAAGTTACAATCGACGGTGTATAGACCAGGATCTGAAAGGTCACAAGCCAAAGACGTGTATTGTCGAGAAATACACTTAGGTGCGTTTAGGGCAGAATCGGTATTGTATCAGTATGCTGTGCTTTGCGAATTTTCTGCAAGTGTCTAGAATTCGACATAAAGGCACAAACAACACTTTCATCTCAGAATTTGCAAGGAGTTCACTATTCACAAAGATCACGAATGATCAGAAATTTTATGCATTTTATTTTGATTGTATTGATTTCAATAACTCAAAACACTTATCATTTATGTTGACATATTGCGTAATGCGAAAGAATACAATTTTGAATTTACAGGTCTCCTGTGTGCAACACAAATGTACATCTTACAACTTCTCTTTCTGTTTCAGCTTCAGTTCAGACTGCGTAAGTGTAAATCCAAAGACAATTCCAAATCTTGCCAGGATTTCTTCAAGTTTGAAATGGATAAAATATGCGATAAGCTGAGAGAGAAAAATCAAATCTGGTCTGGATTTTTGGATGATATGCATATTGATAGAAAATGCCCATTACATCCGGTAAGGAACGATCTACATTTAATTCTCCCGGACATATATGTATATGTATCAACGTATACACATATATATATATATATATGTACTTACGTGTGTATGTATATATGTATGTGCATATATACGTATGTGTAATTTACAGAAGGATGCAATGTCAGAATTAGTGCATGTCAGAGCTGTTACATGACGGCGTAGCATATTTAGAATAAGGTTCCAAGAGGACACGCTCTGAAAATCATCTACGACTTTCACGTAGCGAGATATTCCCCAACCCACCAATTCATACTTACCTCTATACCTGTCGCATTATCTGAAGTCCCGTGATACTGCCCACAATCTAATGCCTAATGATCGTTTCGCAAAGAATACAAGTCAGTACATTCTTAGAAAGAAATAACGTCAAACTGTTCTGAACATTTATCTTAGTAATTAACCAACTTGATTCACAAATTTTTGTTTTACAATGAGTTTTATTTCATGCCTCTATATGTTTCGAGCACATGTGCTCGAAACATGTAGAGGAATGAAATAAAACCCATTGTAAGACAAAATTTTGTGTATCAAGTTGGTTAATTACGAAGATAAATATACTGAGATTCACGGTCAGCAAAACATCAAAATTTGTTCTGAATATGTTTGGCTTCATGGCTACTAAATAATTCGCGATAAACAAACGTAAGATGAACTGAAAGCAACACTTCTAAAGCAACATGCATCTTTATCAAGTCAGTACATACACCTTTAGTAGACATACTACCACTGCAGGTAATTGTATGAACAATTTATGTATTTTAGTTTGTTAGCTTAAGTGCAAGCTACCAAATCGGGCTGATAAGGAGATTAAAATTCTTCCTCTCACAACTTGCGACAAAACTGGCCATGTGTCAAACTTATTGTTTGTTTTGTGCTTGCATTATGCCTTTCTACGCTTTGGAACTCTTTACGTAAACTAATATTATTTCCTAAATATCAGACAGATTTACTGTATGTGTCGCTTGTTTCCCTATACTCCTGAATTCGGTTATAGCGACATAGATTTGTGCGACACCTCGGTTATAGCGTCATACACTCAGTGGTACCAACTAACTGTCCATAAGACACGTGCTTTTCTGCCTTCCTTAGTACGACATACTCAAGACAATCTACCACGGATGTAACGACATTGCCAGTCATCAGTTCCTATGTAGTTTTCAAGAAGGAGACGCTTTTGAGAATTCAGCCACCTTGTCGTCCTCCAGAAGGCAATCCTTCTAAGCTTTCAGGTGTCTACATAAATTGAGGCCAGGAAAATAACAAAAGTAACAGAAATTCACTGTGTGCGTAAAGTTGGGCTCTACATTCCTCCTTCTGTAGGTAACAGGAGACAGGTCGCGTGATAACATTGCTAGTCGCGAATAAAAGAGAGGGTATGAGTATAGAAAGGAAAAGTTAAAATGATACAAAAAAACAAAATGAAAAAGATAGCTGACGTGTTTCGGGAATTTGGTCTGATAAATTCTAGTCTCCAAAACATTTGGAGAAAAAGAACCAGAATTATTAGTGCGTTCGTAAGGAATGGCTGGTGAATAAAGCGATTTGGAAAGTCTGAACGAAGTGACGTCGATGAGGAACTGGTTAAATAGTTGTATCAAGTCAGAAGTGACAAATGTCCCGGTGAGTGGTCTTCTTCTCATGATAATTTTCATTCTTCTTAAATTTTAATTTTAAATTAATATATTTATAGCAAGAACTTGTGTGGAAGTTTACAATTATAGAAGATTAGTTTTTATTATTTCCAAATTTTAATTGTAATTTAAACTTTAAATGCGTCATAACATTAACCTAAGTAATCTACCTGCAGGACTGTATTTTCTTTTGAAATACTTTTCCTTCATTCTTAACACGCACCTCGCTTAGAGCGATATTCGTTGATAGCGGCACAATTCATTCGCTCCCTTCGATGACGTTATAACCAAGTTCGACACTATTTTATTCGCCGGCTTCTCGTCGCGGAGCCCTAGGTCCGATCCCTGGTCAGTAAATATTTATGTTTTGCAACAGAACACAGAGTGGCATTAGAACAGGAATGTCTTCCAGTTGTTCGGTTTACACTTTCGGTATAATTCCACCAGCAATACATAACCCACTACTATTTTATTCATCTACCTCCAAAGCTATCTGGTCTCAAAAACTGAGGTCGTCTTTCAGTAGAAGCTCTATCTATGTCCCTATTTTTTTGTGGCGCTACGGCCCAACGCGTGCCATGGCCTCCCATTCTTGAGGTTTCTATATGACACACATAACGACGCATCACAGTCGGTAGGACTTCTCTGGACGAGTGATCAACCAGTCGCAGAGACCTCTACCTGGCAACACACAACAATCAACACAAGACAGACATTCATGCCACCGGCGGAATTCGAACCCACAATCCCAGCAAGCGAGCGGCCGTAGACCCACGCATTAGACCGCGCGGCCACTGGGACCGGCTCTATGTCTCTATACCCATACTACTTACGAAACGAGTAGCATTAACTCCTCCTTTTTTTGTTCTGCCTTTTTCACGCATTTCATAAACACAGTTTCTCGTATCCACGCATTTCTTTCTAATGAATCGGCGTTTGAGTGTGATTTGAACCAAATATTTGTACTTCCAGGTGAAACCACCATTTTGGTCGAATTATATTTTAGGTTATCTTTGTGTTTAGAATCCTGTAAGAACTGTTATTTCTGCAATAAGTAATTACTACCTGTTTTACTTTCTTTGCTTTCAGAAAATATACCCAGTCGAGAACATAATCATTGATGCAGAAGGCATGAATTACTTACCTGTAACTAACGCCTACTACAAGCTTAGAATAGAAGGTACTATGAATGGTACAAAAATAATCTGTGTAGACAGTGCGTTTACTATAAGCTGCAAGAAATGAAATAATCGGTTTCAGGAGTGTGTTCTGAAATATTAAGAATACTGTGTTAATTATAATTGTGACACACTGTATAATCTTCCATGTTCACAGCACATTATACAATATTTGTGATTAAATATTAACTTAAGAACAAAAAATATTCCGATGGAATTTCAAAACAATGAGAGTTCTTCTGTTTATTTCACCTTCCACAAGGCTAAGAAGATTAATTAATGAGAACTAAACAATTTACTATGTTAGACCCTTCTGCAGTATCGCAATAAATATTAAGTTCAAAGTGCAAAAACGTAATAAGGAGTTTTAATACCATAGTTTAACATAAACGCAGGGCTGTAGTATTATCATTTATGTATTTGTTAGAAGATTAGCCATTCTGAGCCTTGGTAGGACGGTCTTGTGTGCAACTGGTAACGAAATTTGTGTTTAATATCTGATGGCCACGGGAAGTGTCCAAAGCAGTTTTGTGAAAAGTGAAGAGAAAGTGACTGATACACTACTCACAGTCTCAAGGGAATCTCTAGTGACAGCAACAGTAAGTTTCAGATTGTCTCTTCAAGATACTAAAATTAATGGTCAGATGAAATATAGTCGAACACTGAAGACGATCTTCTACCATGAAGTATATTGTGACACACTATACATATTTTGTGTGATAAATGAACCACTTAAATGTAACTGTCAGCAAGATTATACTCATGTAAAAGCAATTTTTTGTAGCACTCATTAAATATCATGTAACTGCAGGTAAAGCCACAAATATTAAATTCAAATGATATATGCAGAATGAGTTTCATTTCCGTTTCGAATAGCAAGAAATATTAAGTAACACTTCGCTAGTGTTTCTTGTCTGCTGTGATGTAGAGGTTTCTTAATGCTTGAACACGTGGTCTATTTAACGTACTCAAACATTACGTAAGGTAAGAATTATGAGAAACTAGACTGAAGTCTAGTTTTTATCTTATTTTTAAAAAAATACACAAATAGGTATGATGTTTAAAAACGTTACGTGATATTTCGTCTTGAAGAAATATTTTCGTTGTATTTGCGAAGTTAAATATATCAAAGATAAGTATATTTAAAATAAAATTGTGGGCCATGAAGACAGAAAATGTAACCGACAAAATTAACAAGTTCCAAGCAAACCCCCCCCCCCCCTTCTTGAAAAAATAAAAATGGCCAGTGATTCTAGAAATTCCCCGCGCTCTATGAAACACGAATGATTACATTCTTCTAGATTGTGACGCCAAGAAATTTACTGGGTAGATACCAACATTCCTGCACTACATAATCTAAAGTTGGATAAAGTTATTTCCTCCGAAATATTCTCCATTGTTCATGAAAGTTGATTTGTTGATTTAAAGTTGAAGTTTGTAAAACACCCATACACACAAACACCCATACACACAAACACATACAGATGGCATAGAGTTCTTATAAACCGACTTCCTTTTCTGAAAAGAGAAAGCCGACGAATTATAATGCGAAATAAGGAATATTCATTGGTCCATTAAGTAAGAGTTGATCCGAAAATATTCCGTGGAAAAAGTAGCGTGTCAAACACTATGATCGAATTTGTTATTCATCATTTCCAGCGTAACGTAGCTGATGTATGTTTCAGTTGCAATCCTCTATAATTACAAAGAAGTGGAAGAAACGAGTTTTTGTTAGATATTCCTTTGTCGTCTGTCGTGTATTTCTTCCATGACCTGCGAGCAAACGTCTGCACTCGGGATCGAATTCCGATTGGCTGACACAAAGAATAATTACTTGTAAGCGTTTGGAACAGTCCGGTGACGCAATAATGAATTAGCTCATTACTCAACATTGCCTACAGCAGTGGCTCCGCAAACTAAGACACACGGTCCTGGATTTGGGATTATAATTTAGTGAAATGAAGAAAGGCTGTGCAAATGACTGGTCATCCAAGAGTGATTTATAAAATTCAAAAGGAGACCAATAATGTGCATTAGAGTCCTCAATTAGGCTGACAAATTTCGGAAATACCAGTGGCATGAAGGGTGCCTGTGTTGTATGAATTTTAGAATTTAACCCATAAAGATAACCCATCATGGATTTCTTTCGGCGTGAGTATTCAATGTTGTTATCAGTGGCGTTCTGTTAAATATTCACTCATATGACTGATATTTGCACATTTATTACTATAACAATCACGGTCTGTCATATGGTAGGATGCCATATTGTTCACGCGCAACTCCACGGCCTCCGACATCTTAGCGTCTTTATTCTTAGATGATGCCCTTTATGGGGCGCAGGGTGTAAACGTGGTTGCTGCATGATCAGTTCCTTGAACGTAATATAGTTCCATGGTCTCAGATTAAGTGTATTTCTATCATTCTTTCTATTAACTCTTCTACAACATTACTCGGTTGAGACAAGAACCAAGACAACCCTTTATTAAACTCCAACCCAGACCCTTCATACTGACAACAACGAAATAAATAATTATATAAGCTCCGCGTCAAATTATTTGCATAAAACTTCGTTACTTTATATATATATATATATATATGTACGTATTTTGCTGGAGTTTAATAATGAGTTGTCGTGGTCTTTGTCTCAACCGAGTAATGTCGTAAAAGATTTAACAGAAAGAATGATACAAATACGCTTAATCTCAGACCACGGAACTATATTGCGTTCAATGGATAGATCACGCAGCAACCACGTTTACTCCCTGCGTCCCATAAATGGCATAATCTAAGAATAAAGACGCTAAGATGTCGGAGGCAGTGGAGTTGCACGTGAACAATATGGCATCCCGCCATGTGACAGACAGTGATTGTTATAGTAATAAATGTGCAAATATCAGTCATAGTGTAGACGGCGTGTAGTAGATAGCTTGTAGATAGCGTTATTCTAAATGTGTAGGTAGATAATGAAAACTGTCAGTTCAGTTTCACAAGTTTTTCGTACCGACATCCAGTTATATTCTGCCTTTTGTCGCTATAATCACTTGGCTGCACCACTTTGAGTTTTAGAATCATTTTGTAGCAGTAGCTGCTATTTTTTTCAAAGTATTATCGTCAGTTATCAAACTCCTGTCAGATCATCACGAACACTTGGACTGCAATATCACATCAATTTTAGATGAAAGCAGTAGGAAATTCTTACGCACTGATGGTTTCCAAAATAATAAACGTGTGGAGGTGGCAAGAATATTTTCAACCATTTTCTTACACAGGCCTTTTCCATATCACTATATTGCAGCTGCGTCGTCAAGCAATTTCCTCCTTCAATATAAGTCTCAGAGACGTAAAGAAACGAAGAACAGAATTACAAACAGGCCTATGTACGCCATATGCCACCGCGCCTACCGTATAATTACTCCAGAACATGAGCCGTTCTTTGATGTATTGCGGAAAGCACTTCGTAGTTTTCAGTGTAATGATGACACAGCAAAGATGTCTTAAATTACAGACGTAATTTACTGCTTTAAATATGGGTTATTATGTATAAAAGAAACGTATTCTACTCAGAAATCCTTGTGGCCTATATTGCGTTTTAGAAGCTGTATGCGATACGTTTTGGAGCATGGCATGCACTTGTGAAATATGTTTGGAGTGAAATGATGGACTGTGAGTATGATAAGTATTCCTGCACACTGGAAAGAAATGGGGTCACCAGGAACTTAAACCTTAAAGCCCAGTTTTTATTATTTTACTACCAGGTTTAACACCAAAAACTCTGTATTTTTTCCACACAACGTAAGTATGTTTTCTGTATAATTCTTGTAACAAACAAGAATTATTTCCGTCACTCTTTGGTACCAAAATTAATTCCGGTTGCAATCTCGAGAACGCCGGGATTTAAATTATAGGATTTGTTTTTTTAAATGCAAACTCTGACATTAAAGGCCAAAACAATAGGAAACCCCCCAAGGGGTCAGCACAAGACTGGCCATACTGCGCTGACGCTTATGCTGCGTCGTTAGGATACTGAACATTGCAACATGCGACACAGCTTATGAGTCGTTCGACGCCTTAAAGGCTACTTGGCATTCACCGACTGTCTTCCTAATGGAAGCACCCTCTCTTCTCTGTGAGGTGCCAATTTAAGATATGTTTGTAGTTTGGGCTAGTTCTTCTGTTCAAGAACGAATAAAAAACTTACCTATTCAAGTTTTAAGAACTGCGTTCTTCTGGGTCATTACGCAGCCAGTAGTAGTAACTTATTAGCGATGTTTCGGGTCAACCTATCGGTTCCATCTTGCAGATGGGATCGATAGGTTCTCATCTAATTCGTGGCGGAAGCCGGAAATCTTCAAGTGTTCATTTCACAGGAACAATTTTTTGTGATAGGCGTCGCCAAATGCTTAAATTCAGCAAAAGAATTCCTAAGGCAATACAGTAAGTGTATGTCATGCACAGTTCAGTCATACTGACAGAATAGTGGAAGTGTGAAGCGGTCGGTCACTGGCAGAAACAGGTTGTGGCAGTCGCACGCCTTGTTGAGATAATGCGTGACGTCTTAAGGACAGAGACGACTCTTCCAGAACTTATTCATAATAACACAGACTTCATGGTTATTTTGTCGTTGGGCTTTATTAATCCTGTTACTGTACGGGAATCCTTTATTTCAAGACTTCTTATGCCGTTATTTAGGTACGATATATGTATGTATTTATGTACGATATACTGTATGTATGTATGTGTCTCCGAAGACACAACGGAGTTTACTAACTGGTGCATACTAGCAGCTGCAAGGCGAGTTAAGTAGCAGCCGTGCAAGTTTTCGCTTCATTGTGCTTCTAAAACATGGCCGTGGTGTGCGCTGGACCTAGTCAAGTGATGCGGACTGACTACTTGGAAGTGGCCAACTAACGCGGATTCTTCCCCTCCCTTGTCACCCGATGACCAAGACCGCACCTTTCTCCGACACATTACCGGTTGCTGGTCGGAGATGATAGACGACGTACTAAATATTAAACTGTTTTTTGTCACGAAGCCCTGGCGCGTCTTTAAATTGCGGCGGGAGGAATACATCTGTAGATACAGACAGCAGTTGCGAATATATCGAATAATCAGGAGAGGTAAGCCAGCTGCAGCTGCGAGGCTAACAGTCTTTGTTCGTAAAGATTAAGCTTGCTACAAAATATTACGCAAAGTCTGAAACATGCTGCTCTCATTAACACTGTAATTTACTTATCATTGCAGCGTTTTTTAAAGTGCCCCCAGATTTTTATCAGGTATGTGAAGTAGTAGCAGTATTAGTAGTAGTAGTAGTAGTAGTAGTAGTAGTAGTAGTAGTAGTAGTAGTGGTAATAATAATAGTGGTGGTAGTAGTAGTAGTAGAAGTAGTAGTGGTAATAATAGTAGTTGTGGTAGTAGTAGTGGTAATAGTAGTAGTAGTAGTAGTAGTAGTAATAGTAGTAGTGGTAGTGGTGGTGGTGGTTGTGGTGGTGGTAGGAGTTGTAGTGGTGGTAATATTAGTATTAATAATACAAGTAGTAGTAATAATAGTAGTAGTGGTGGTGATGGTAGTAGTTTTTATTGTATTTCTAGGAGCTGTAATGCTGATACCCAATATAAAGTTAGCGGTACTCTGCATAAAGTCACAACATACAAGTCACAGTTCCAACGACACCGTCGCAAACAAGAGGACAGAAGGGAGTTATTACTTAAAGATTTTTGAAACGGGTAAATCCATTACGCTAATACTGACACTGTCGCTAACATGGTCAATGGTGTGTGAAGTGGACCGCACAACAAACCAGGGCAAACGACAAAGCCACCACACGATCACACGATATCTTCAGGCAGCTCAACACAAAGACCGACAAACATTTGGTCCGTTTATTGTTCTACTGCATCTCATTACTCTGATATAACGGTAACATATCCTGCATGAAATCTCTCACATTTCCAAGGCATAACACAGAATCATAATGCAGCACAGAGCTTTGAACGAAATCACAGTGGGCTCACATAACACTGCGGTACTCAACAATTTTCGTTTTATGATTCCAATCCTCTCCACGTCCAATATGCGTGATACTGAAATTATCTTAATTGTTTTGCTCACTTTGCTCTCTGAATAACAATGCATTGTACAGGCACGAGGTTGTGTCTGCAGGAGCTACGTATATCCACATCATGATACTGATCAAGTAGTGGAAGGGGATCTGGTCAGAATCATGACTTGTACTTCGCAACAACAGAAGGCTGCTTCTAATAACGCTCTGCAATGGTTCCTCGCCTGCCACTCATTTTATTATAAAGCGTTGTGGTAATACACTGCTCCTTGTACAGTCACCGGCAGGCTGATAGGACTTTCATAAATATACCACACATGTTCGTTGTTCTGACAGACCAATGCTTCTTAATATGGTTGCAAAATTTATGAGAAAAAGTTCCATTATTGCAACTCGATAACAAATTACGATTTTATTTATCACTGAATTCCGCAATCAGTTAGGACTTTAGAGAACCACATTCTTCTTAACAACTTCAAAGTTTTTAAATCAGAGCGAATCAATTAACTGTCAAAAAACAGAAGAATTCTGGTTACACTTAAGTATTGTTCTTATGTGAAAAAAATTAAGACATCTAAATTTTTGCATGTACTTGCAGATTTATATATTCACTGTTGCCCTGTAATGTGTTGTATTCCAAAACTATACATTACGTCATATAAAACAAGTCGATTACGTTCAAAATTGAGTGTTATGTGAGGTACAAAGTGAAGAATTGAACGAAAGTTGATTTCCTGTATCTATACAAAGTTTTTAAAGACCGCTTAAGTTTATAAAGTAAATGTATGTGCCTAGAACCTAAAAAAGGTTTTACAGTTCTATAAAGGATAATGATATATGGAGAACAAGAAACAATAATGAGCTACATACGCTCTGCGATGAACTAGACGTAGTTCAGGTGTTACAAGCAAGGAGACTTATGTGGCTGGGACACCTCTTAAGAATACAAGAACTGGATTCTTGCAGAAAGCGTACTCTACTTAAACCAGAAGGCGCTCGACGTGTAGGAAACACTAAGTTGGGGTGATCTGCGTCAGTTGAGGAAGTCTAAAGATCATGGGCATAAGCAGGCATAAGTAGCAGGACCGAGAACACTGAAGGACAGTTTTGGAAGAGGCTAATGTTCACCACGGACTGTAATGCCAGAAGAAGGAGAAGAAGAGTTACATGTGCCACCTGCTGTAATATTTACAATCCCCACATTCTAACCACAAAGTTCATTCATGTGTTGTCTTATTCCGAGAACAAAGTGATTATCTCCCTGATTTAATTAATCCGCTGGTGTTATTATTGAAGACAAAGTTTTTTAATGTGATATACGAACTTATTTTCCTATGTAATTTACATGAATTTACGTCTTTAAAGGGTTTAGTACCGCACTGTACAGTTATTCACCAATCAGGGTTTAGAAATATGTTCAAGGCGATATTAGGCAGTCTTTCATTTTCTATTCTACGGCCGGACAATAATGTGATCAGTAACTAAATTAACAATGATCCTACACGCAAATACACCCAGATTCATATGTCTAATTATTTTTATAATCAGTCTTCAAACTGTTTGTTCTTAAAAATTATATATGCATCCAAGGAAGAGACACTAAGGCATTTTACATCATTATTTGTAGTGGAAATGATAACGGTTCTCAGTTTGCAGCATGGTTGTTGTATGAGAATGCAGGTTATTTCAAACCGGTTCGTAATGCATATTCGCATACGCGCAAAACATTTCATGGACACTGGACACAAAATAATTCAAAACGTATTAGAATTTAAAGAACTAATTAGTTCCTACATCACGTCTCAAACAAGTCACTGCATGAAAAGGAACGTCGGTCCCAATGGCCGCGCGGTCTAAGGCGTAAGTCTACGGCCGCTCGCCTACTGAGATTGTGGGTTTGAGTCCAACTGGGGTCATGGATGTCTGTGTTGAGTGTTGTGTGTTGTCAGGTAGAGGTGCCTGCGACGCACTGATCACGCGTCCAGAGGAGTCCTACCGACTGTGATGCGTCGTTGTGTGTGATCTAGAAACCTCAAGAATGAGGAGGCCATGGCCCGCGTTGGGCCGCAGCGCCACAAGAAAAAAAGGAAAATAAAAGGAACACAAATACATTCAGCCAGCTGAAGAGGTTCAGGGAAATGTACTTCCTTCTTGGTATTCCTAAAAATTATTCTATTCAAAATTCTAAAATATATAAAAACCACAGATGTCCTTAAAAATTAGAGTCAATATTCTTCCTCCATAATGGATTATTTAAAATACCAGAGAAAATAATTAGCCAAAATTACTAATCAAGATATTCCATTGTCTTTTAATGGGCAAGTTCATTATCATTATTATTACAACCTTCCCTACAACCCACTGACATCAATTTCGCGGACATAACAATCACAGCATTATAATATTATGCTCCCTCTATCATCCAGGCACTTTTCTGTGATTTAAAAGCCTAACTAATCCCGATGCATGACAATGCATAAAACAGGACGGTGCAAAGTACTGACTAACCGTCCCTTACCCAGTAGCGAGCTAAAATATGCTCATCCTGATTCGCGTCGGATGAGCTGGAGGGACCCCTGCAGTTGCACAGCAGGTGGTGTTATGGAGGGGATGATATGGAAAATTCTTTGCTCACACTTTTTGTATTATTCGATGATATTAACTATTCCAATAATAAATAAAGTCTTGCTAATGTTCTTTCGTAAATTATTACTGTGTTATGGACTTAAAAATTAATCCTAACGATTTATTGGTAAATTTATTTTAGGCACAAATGCTTTTCTCATGTTACGCGTAACATGTGATTGGCGAACACAGTTTATCAACACCCGACACTCGTTATGTCTTACTAAACGACAAACGCCTTTCAATGCTGCTGTATCAACGTCGGTGTCTCTTGTCTAACATGAATGTTGCAGCTCGAGATGAATTTCAAACAGTTTTTTGGTTGATTTGTTCTATCTGTTGATTTTACTAGCGACTCTGTAATTAGGTCTATTCTGCGTATCAGTTTATAATTCTTACCGCTCCGAAATAAGTATTATGTGTCTATACGTCTGTCCGTACTTTGTTTTAATAATGGCTATAGACGGCACAAACACAAACACAGACACACACACACAACACATGCAACGTCAAACTATATTTGTTTCATTTTCTATCGATGCACTTACTTAAAACAGCGACACGCCTATGAAATATAGTCCTAACCATAATTTAAATACGAATATTTTTAATTTTTTATTTCGATTTTCACGCAACGTTTTCTGGCCGGAACCAAGAAAGGGCCATCCCGGACATGAAGCAAGAATACCAGCCTCACTACTGCTGTTTTCGGCAAGTCAGTGTGTATAATGATATGATAAATTTACATGCTGACATACACACACACACACACACACATACTTACATACATACATACATACATACATACATACATACATACATACATACATACATGCATGCATGCATGCAGACATACATACATGCATGCATGCAGACATACATACATGCATACATATATGCATTCATACATGCATACATACATGCATACATACATACATACATGGTTACATAAATACATACATATACGTACATACTAGTTTTTCTTCTTAATTTTGGTATCAGCACGCCCTGAACTTCTGTATCTCTAAAATACAGCACCTCAGACAAGTAACACAGAGGTTATACTGTACTTATTCGTTAGGAACTGTCCACATAAAAATTACAAAATTTTACTGTACTGTTCGGCAAGTGAAAGGAAGATATAGTCCATCTGTAACGAGGCCTATTCAATGTCAGCAATTCCCAAATATCTTGGACTTTTCTAACAAAATTTTCCATACAAATATCGAAGATTAATATTTCAGCTCTTGCTAAATTCCAGAATTCATTAAATGTTCTTCAGGCATGTCTCTTTTTTCGTCTACTGACATCCGCACTGACTGATTATAGGTTCAGTGTCGTTTGTACTGAGCCAATCCTCACAAAGAGGTGGAGGCCTAACTTAAAGGTCTCTGTTTAACGAATACTTGCGCCCAAGTATAAGAAAAGTCAGTAAGCTAATGTTATTGCTGAGGATTCAATGTTAAGGTTGTTCTTTCTGACGAACCACATAAATGCTAGGGGCATAAAATCACATTTAGAGTGAATGCACATAAAAAAACAGTTCAGTCACATTAAAATATGCGTTAAATATTTTAGAGAAGCAACCCGTTATAAAAAAAAGAGAACACTGTAGAGGAGCGACATAATACCGGTTTATATCGAAGTACGACGTTTGAAAGTGTCACTATCCAAGTTAAAGAATAAACGAGAGCTCAGAGATTTACTGAGGTTACAGAGTTCAGACTCAACTGCCGCATTCCACAGTCTTACTTTCAGTCCAATGACGATAAAGCTTACGGAACTCATGAGGGTGGGACAATTTTGCTGACGACTTGTCATTTGCGTCAGATAGATTCAGCTTGTGATGCAAGTGTATCGTTCTGCCCTTGTGTGACAAGGAAGAACACAATTTGCCAAGTGACAAACATGACTGAGAAGGATAGGGACGGCCTTCGGATCCTCCTACATTCTGTTCTCTTCCCCATTGATTGAACACATTGGAGATGTTCTCTTCGAACTTGATTGGCTTCCAGCATTGGTAATTTAATCAATGTCATGTGACGAAAATTCCGATAGTCGAGACAAACTCCGTTCTTCTGACACAAATCTCTCATGACATCAAAGAAGTCGGGAATCTATTCTATGTTAAGTTACATGCCGATTCAGACCAGTGGAGCAACTGTGGTTACGAGCGTGTCGGCGCCGCATACCAATCTTTGAATTGAAATATTATCGAAGTGATAATGTCTGATTCTTTGTGGAAGTTGGTCTGTGTTGTGAAATTGAAAGAACGGTGTGTAGACAACATGCCGTTTTCCGCCATTACCTCTTCCATGGTTGTCACAGTGCAATACAAATAATAGGGTATATACACGGCACCATAGCGATATATAAACTGTTACTTTGCATAAATGATTGACTGCGTGCTAACTAATGACTTGCAATACACAAACGTACGATGAAGGCAAGACATGAAAACTGACAAATGGTACAGTGTTTTGGGGTTTTAACTACCATTTATATGCAAGATAATCATAAATTTGTGTACTGGGGCGGTGGAAGGTGTATCACTTTCGTATAACCAAAAATATCTAGTAGATTTAATTCTGTGGCCCCCCTAAGTGGTACTCAATACATTGTAGTGACAAGTGACAAGAGGCACAAATAATCAATGCTTTAAATAAGGATCCACTTTTTAACCTGAATGAGACCAATGTGTTAATCAAACACTTTATTATCCAACTAATGCACAATATATAATATGAAGATAAAATTAAAATTATAAAATATTTAAAAGTGCTCCAACATGTTTCGGATCACAGAGGATCCATCATCAGGGAGCCTTGTACAGTGCTTGGCTAAAAATTA
>Ga0123354_10008601_pt1 | contig 15541 bp, 8 predicted proteins | sample TergutLab28metaG_2_FD_97872 | JGI IMG/M metagenome (GOLD analysis project Ga0123354, IMG submission 97872) | Labiotermes labralis P4 segment gut microbial communities from Petit-Saut dam, French Guiana - Lab288 P4 | ecosystem: Host-associated > Arthropoda: Insects > Digestive system > Gut ...
ACATACATACATATATACATGCATACACACATACACATACATACATACACACACGTACATACATATAAATACATACATACATATATACATGCATACACACATACACATACATACACACACGTACATACGTATGTACATACATATAAATACATACATACATATATATATGCATACACACATACACATACATACATACATACACACACGTACATACATATAAATACATACATACATATATACATGCATACACACATACACATACATACATACATACACACACGTACATACATATAAATACATACATACATATATACATGCATACACACATACACATACATACACACACGTACATACGTATGTACATACATATAAATACATACGTACATACGTAAATTTATACACACATAACACAAACATATATACATACATAATAAATAAATATACACGTACGTACTTACGTACATAGGTGCATATATATATATATATATATATACATTCACATATAAATACGTACTTACGTACGTACACACATACACACATACATACATACATACACACATACATACACACACACATACGTAAGTATGTACATACATATACATACATACGTAAGTATGTACATACATATACATACATACGTACGTACATTTATACACACAGACACAAACACACACACACACACACACACACGCTCCCTCGGATTTTCCTGGAAGTCGATGTAACCAGAATGAATATCCAGCATTATTCTGTGCAGGAACTTCCATATCAGTATTTGTGACGAAACAATTGTGCATTGAACATTTTAACAACAATTTGAACAATTTCTGCAACTGGAGTGCCACTGAGTTGTGTTTCCTCGGAATGTAAGTATATCTGGGCAAAGCGACTTGAAGGTACCCTGTACTTTTTTTGAAGTCTTTGAAGTAACTTGATCAAATGAGCCCAAAATAAGGAGATGGTAAATACCTGTCTCTGTATACCAACATCATTACTCCCTACCCAGTTCTTAAAAGTTTTATTTACCTGTGTTTTCTTTAACAAAGTTGCCAGTAGGCCTGCTGCATAATGCATGACGTCAAACAGAAGAATCATAAGTGAATAATGGATTGCGTATGATGTCCAAGTGAGCTGCCCTTATCTAAATTACTATCCTAGCATCTGCCTGGAAGGACCGAGGAAAACGCTGAGAAATCTAAGAATAGTTTTTAGGTAGGCAGATATTTGAATTCCGGACCCTCTAAACTCACGGAATTGATTGTGATGTTCTTTCTGAAGGTATTTAAATCAAATTTAGTGCAGGGGAATTTACTGTGAAGAGCGCCCATACGTGTCTATTTCAGAGCGTATATGTCCAGCATTTAGAGAAACCGAGTATAAAACTGCATTTTAACAGCTCTTTTTTTTGTGCACAATGTGGGGAATGCTTGTCACGTATACCAAAATATGATATTTTGAAGTTCTGTAATTATGGTACACATTTAACGAGTTCATTGAAAGAAATAATTTGAGAAGTATATATTTTGAGAAGTACATATCGTTGCCTAATTACTTCTCAAGCAAAAGGCTTGTATCTGCATTAGATGAATATCAGGAACAAAGAAGCAGAAATATCAGACATGAGGTTTTGGAAAATACGTGTACTCCAGAATGGAGTACAGCTTTTTGTTTTAGGTGAAATCTGTCCTTTGTCTTATATCTTATTACTCCTACGTCTTGAAGGGGGACAGCGGTAGCACAGTGGTTAAGGTGCTGTGCTATATCGGAAGGTTGTTGGTTCGATCCCAGCTGGTGTCAGTGGATTTTTCATTCACATAATATATTTCCGATCGCACTATGGCCCTGGGGTCGACTCAACCTCTAACAGAAATGAGTACCAGGGGTGTTTCCTGGGGGTAAAGGTGGCCGGTGTGTAAGGCTGACAACCTTACCACCATCCTGTACCGTTGTAATGAAATCTGGGAACCTTAACTTCCTGGAACCCTCTGGGCCTGTCTAGGCCTGTAATGGGATTGCTTTACCTTTTACATCTTGAAGACTTAACTCCGACAGATATTAAGCCGCTCTTCCCCCATTTTAAGTGATCCTAAAATAGTTAAATTTTCTGTCGTTTTTCTAACCTATTTCCACGCATTGATTTGAAAAAGAATTTTTTCAAAATCATACCATGAATATCACTGTAACACAACGTGGGCCGGGTAGCGTAGTCGGTATAGCGACTGGCTACGGGCTGGGCAGTCCAGTGATTGAATGCCGGTGGGGGCGAGATTTTCTGCACCCTGGGGCCCACCCAGCCTCCTGTACAATGGGTACCGGGTCTTTCCCGGGGGTAAAGAGCGGCTGGGGCGTGAGGCTGACTCCTCACCACCTTCTAGTGTCGCGGTAAAGAAAGAGTAGAGCTATACCTCTACTCCTTCTATAGGCCGTACGGCCTATACAGAGCCTCAGTGCCTGTACAAGGTTACACTTTACCTTTTTTTACTACTGTAACATAACATTGTTTGCTGCTACTATTATATATGTTATTGCACCCTCCATGACTGACTCACGAAATTTAAATCATAATCTAAAATTCCATTTTAATTTTATTTTTAGAAATTCAAATGTACTGTTTATGGACCGATTTCAGTGGCTGATTTCGGCCGAAGGGTAAATCGCGCAAAACCTCTAACATCACCGCGTCCAGAAAATTGTTGTTTTTCCATCTGTGTTTTGGGTGATGAGCTGCGAACCGGGAGCCTCTCACTTGGGCGAACGCCTGGTCCTCCTTCACAGAAGGTTTTCCTAAATATTATACACTACTAACACAGCGCAACTGTATGGATTGTATCAACTTAACAATCTTAGCTTTTCTACACAACAAACAAAGTTCTTCGTAGCATATATTTTGCTAAGGATGTTACGTGGTGCCAACTTGTGGCAATACAAAAGAGTGTAAGACCGACACGTTAATCGGGGTAGTGCAATGCCTGTATTAAAATAATTAAAATGTTTCAATTCCAAATTGTTTACAATTACAATACTTTTGTTATTTAATTTATATAAAATTGATTAATTCTAAACAGAAGACCATATCTGTTCAGGTTCTCTACATTTTATGCGTACACAAAAATCTGCGTCTTTCTTGACTAATCCGAGGCTACCAAGTCCAAGTGGAGTGTGTAGTTATGTGACGTGTCAATCGGTGCAGTGCCGACGTCAAGGAATAGACTTCGGTATGTGTTGTGCGTTAGTATGTGCATTTGTTGGCAGATGGACTGACCACTTTTAATATCGCCTTTACATCTACAACTTTGTCTTTTCCTACGAGTATCTACGATCAAAGTATATTATACATTCTTCTTTCTCTATGCGTGCTATATAATACCCATCTCCTCAATTCGATATTCTTGAAGATAGCGGCCACCTTGAAGATTACTAAATTTTGGGCTATTTTCTAACATTTCTCCTCGTACCCGCCCTTTCGGACCAGATAGGCCCTGGCTCCACCTTCTTTTGTCTAAGTACCGGCACATGGTTGAGGCTCTGCGCTACAAGCCGGAAGGTCGCGGGTTCTATTCCCGATGGCGTCATTGGAGTTATTCATTGACATAATCCTGCCGGCCGCACTATGGCCCTGGGATTGCCTCAGCCTCTAACAGAAATGAGTACCAGGAATATTGCCTGGGGGTAAAGGCGGCCGGTGCGTACTGCTGACAACCTTATCACCTTTATGAGCCGACTGTCTTGAAATTTAGGAGCCTCAACCTCCTGGAACCCTCTGGGCCTGTTCAGGCCTGTAATGGGATATATTTACCTTTAACAGCATATGTAACACAGCTGACTCCTGGTCCTACTGTCTGGAAACAGCACACTCTTGCCAAACACCTAGAACACATTCCGTTTTAAAGCAATACAAACACCCGAGAACAAAATAAACATCAATAATGAATTGCCGTTAAAATTTAAAATTTGTATTTGCCTATTAGACTCTTAAAATTTTAAAGCTTCGAGGTTTTACCTATATAAATTTAAACAGTCTGGACACCGTCCCGAAGATGAGATCACAATTCAGGGTTCCGGGAAACTGTTACCATACCCTGTAGTAATTATTATTAACTCTTGTTCCTTCTTAGTAAAGCGAGTCACAGGGAGCCTGAGTTCAACTTCAAAGAATTTCGAACAAAAAAATGGAACATTCACCCTGGAGTTCACCACATTGTACTTTCATTTTATTAAAATATCGATGTTATAATTCAAGAAAAGTGAGTCATTAGAAAATGAAGCGTCAAAAAAACATTTTTTTTCGGAAGCCGTGGAACGCGAACATATGTTGGTTCGCTTGTGTTGTGTCGTCACACTGTACATAGGTTACTTGCAGCATTTATGTGTATATATGAAACTGGAAGTAGTAGTAGAATGTTTATCCTCCATGTTTGAGGAGACCCGAATTCAGATTTCTAAAAGAATATTCCCGATTCACTCAAATATTATACCAACTAATGCACTTATATAAAATTTGTACATTAAAACACTAAAACTGCTCCGACGTGTTTCGGTCCTAAGACCAACATCGGAGCAGTTTTAGTGTTTTAATGTATAAATTTTATATAAGTGCATTAGTTGGTATAATAATTGAGTGACTCGACAACATGCACGGTGTAACAATGAAAATATTCACGATCTTCTATGAATTTTCGTCAACTTTTTCAGAACCTTCAGATAAATGTCCAAAACTCTACCTTAATTAGATAAACACTTTTCTCTTTCGTGTCGTTCACCATATCTTATTCACAATTCGTCTTGCAATCGATCTACACAATCTTCGGTCTTGAAAGCATCGTTAAAGCGAGAATTAGTTAAAATATAAGTAACCTAAAAAGTTCCTTTGCTTAAATAAACATCACATCAAACTTGAGAACGAAGATATAGCTACCCTCATTCTTAATCTGTAACTGGTTAATTTCACGCTTCTGCTGCTCTGTCCCTATCTTCCTGGAGAATACTTTTCACATCCTAGTTTTTAAGCTTTCGCCGTGTTCTATATGTGATATGTTTTCTTTTGGGTAATTCCCCTGCGTCTGAGTTCTAATAGCCGACGTTTCGGAACACTCTATCGGTTCCATCTTCATAGGTAGGTGGATGAAGATACTTCATCCACCTGCCTATGAAGATGGAATCGATATAGTGTTCCGAAACTTCGGCTATTAGAACTCAGATGCCGGGGAATTACCCAAAAGAAAACATATTACTTTTTACATCCTTACAATAGCTTGTAGAATTTTATATTTGGTAGCGTTCTGACGCGGTATATTGAATTTAGGACTGCAGTCTGACAGAACTTTATAACACCAAGCAGCGAAGAGGGTCCAAAAACCGATAAATATTAAGATAAAAACGTTGACATGTGGCCTAGAATTAAACGCTGGACACCTAGTTCTAGAGCAGTCAGGTAGAAAGGAGTGGCTGCACACCCGGTGTTTGAGGAACTGCTGGTGGAAGCCATAGTAACAATTCTTCTACTATGCCCTTTGTTTATTTTTTATACGACATCCTTGAAAAAAAATTACCGTAACGAAATAATAATCATAGCTTCTCCTCACCGCATGCACAGCGTCTTGTGTGAAAATACAAGTATAATGTGACTTCCGGTAGGGACGTCACGACTATATGTGCAGTGGCAGAGTGTGTTTGTAGTTATGTGAGCTGTTCTTCGTGTCGTATAAAAGATGTCGTTCCCTTTTGATTATCTATACATGTGTGTTTTTAAGGACATTCCCGTGGTTGGTATACACGGATTTCTTTTTGTTTCAAGAATGTCTTTTCAGAGTTTCTGACTTATATTTCTATGGACATTACGCACACTGTTACACTTAATGCTACGTGTTTCGTGTTCAGAATGCTTGCAAACGTTTTGTGTTAAAGAGACATGAAATGTATATGGCGAAATCCTAACTGCAAGGCAGTATCAGTTCCTCAGTCTCTCTACGTATATTATCTTCTAAACTATTGAAGTGTCCAATTTTATAAGGGCCATCTAATTAAATGGGACGATTTTATTTGGGATCCACCCAAAACCTCAAATATACACGTATATATGAAACTCAAGTCGATTTCTATCATTTTTTTCACAAATATATAATCTGCAAGAACTCTACATATTACACAAAATATTGGATATAACAATATATCTATGCTTACAATTAATATATTATCCGAGAGTTTACCAGAATAAACGTGACTTGGCTAATGACATTGTGGGGGGGCAAAACCGACCATATGTATTAGGAGTCTTAATTTGCACTAGATTCAAGTTAGAAAGAAGGGGAAGTCTGGTTTGAACCAGTCCTTAATATACAGCCACCCCTTTCCCCCATCCTCACCCCAATTTTTTATTTACCCTCTCCAACACAGTAGCCAAAACAAATATTATTAGGTAGAAAAAATATTGGAAGGTCGTTTGCCCCCCTTCCACCCTCTTGCTCTCCGCTAGTTAGGCCTATGATAATCAGCACTTAATTAAACATCTGTAACCATAAATTCATCTGGTTAGACCATGTTGAACGCATGGCTGAGGATAATATTGTACAGAAGATTAAGAGATGGAAACCCATGTCTAAAAGACCAATTGGAAGACCTAAAACACATTGGGAAGATGACTTTTGGAAGATATAAAGAGCATAAACATAAGCAATTGGAAGGAAGTAACACAGAATAGAGACAGCTGGAAGAAAGTGGCTGAGCAAGCCAGAATCTTATATAGGATGTAGCGCTTTAGAAGAAGAAGCTATAAATTCTTGGGCTCAGTTAGTTGCCAGTAATTATTCAATTCATTTCTTACTTTTACTTGTGACGTCACAATTCACAACTATATTTAGTAGTATTCTACTGTGTATTGTACTGCGACGTGTTTCGGCATTTACCGAAAGCCGTCGTCAGGCATATATAAAATACTTACAGAAGCATCGCCTACGTGCACCGCATTATTTCTTTCCCATATGACTGACGTCTCACTCTTTGAAGAATATCATGCTGTTAGCTAGCCAGTTATCAGCAGTTTGTACTTTGTCAGATACTCATGTAGTTAATTGCTTCTGTCCTAGACCTCAGACCCTCCGCCGCCAAGCAGATGAGAACTGCGCTCTTCTGGGTTGTTATGCATCGTGTAATGGTAATTCTTTACCGACGTTTCGGTACAACGTGTCGGTCCAATATTTAAGGATCACAATTCTGGATTCTTGACTCTTGAAGATTGGACCAATAGGTTGTCCCGAAACGTCGGTAGGGAATTATTACTAATAGCTGCGTAGTAGGCCAGAATAGGGGCTGTTCTGCTTCTACCTTGTGTATTTTTCAAAATGTTGAATGTGAGGTCATCCTCGCAGGCCAACAAAGGAAGAGGTAACTTTGTCAGTTGCTGTGTGTGAATGTGAAACGAATTTCGATGGTTGTTTGACCGTGCATCTTCATCATGAAATAAAGTGAAATGCCAACTTGATGCAACCAAGTAATTTACTGAAGTTTTCTTAGCTCGACATGTTTTTTTCGGGCGTATACGCCCATCATCAAGAGCACTAGATGTTAAGAAGCAGCATATAGTTTTCTGCACCCAATTTGTAGATGGATGTTGGTCCTGAGAGCCACTGCGTAGGTCGTGTGTACGGTGTGGATGGTGCGGATGGTGCCGTATGCGCCCGAAATATTTCGAGCTAAGAAAACTTCAATAAATTACATTGTTGCATCCAGTTGGCATTTCACTTTATTTCGTGAAAAATAGTCTTTTAATTTGTAACAAAGAATGTCTGTGCGAATATTTGAGTTTAAGAAGCATGAAGTAATGAATATTACGCAAGTAGAAACATTGTGGTCAATGCAAGTCACTTAATATTTTTAGAATAGTGATATATATATATATATATATATATCACTAGGATGAGTTGGTTGTATTGAATGGGAGAGGCAAGAAATGCGTAGAGAATTTTGCTGGAAAACGGTCACAAGGAGGAGAGAAAGAAAGAGGCTTGCAAAAAAAAAATTCAATATGAATCTTAGGTATATTTTGAGAGAGTTGGATGGACCTGACCCAGGATGGTGTCCAATGTTGGATTTCGATACTAGCCGTGTTAAACCTTCTGCTTCTGCTGTCAGACAGTTAGTTTAGTTCGTCAGCTGTTTATCCAGCTACATTCTGTGTTGTCACTCAGTCTGCTGTAAACCTATGTATTATCGTCACCTGTTGTGATGGCTAAACTACAATGTATTTTTCAATGTGTCTAGCTTACAACCAGACAGTCACTCTTTGTTCAGAACCCTGGTTGGCCACACTGGGAGCCAATCACCGCCACCCGCTGGGGCTGTATCAACATTTCTCATTATCATTCGATATGTAACGAAACTACACAACCTTCAGCTTATCTCACAGACAGCATGCAATTTACAACTCCTAATTACAGCATCCAATACACCCGTTCTTTCTCACGTCAAGTAAATTAGCAATTCACACCTGCCAGACCCCCCTCCCCGATCAGTGGCGGGGCATCATGAAGTCAATTCTTTACACATCTTCGATACCTCGCTTTATTTTCTCGTCCGAATTCAGGCCGAAACGTGTATACACACTTTTTTCATTTGTACCTTGCATCCTGCTATTTTCAAAGTCTTTTATTACCAACTGATGCACAAGAGAATTGGTTTAAAGGAGTATTACAATTTACACCTAGGCTTAGATGGGTGGATAATATTAGGATGGATCTCCAGGAGGTGGGATTTAGGTATATGGACTGGATTGGGCTGGCCCAGGATACAGAGTGCGGTAATGAACCTTCGGATTCCGTGAAATGCGGGGAATTTCTTGACTAGCTGCAAACCAGTTCGCTTCTCAAGAAGGACTCTGCACCATGAAGTAAGTAAGTAAGTATTACAATTTACATTAAAATTACAGTAGCTCCAACTTGTTTCGGTGTGATCACCAACATCAGGGAGCGTACTATATGAGCTTGCTAAAGTTACAATGTTAAAATATTGTGACTTTAGCAAGCTCATATAGTACACTCCCTGATGATGGTGATCACACCGAAACACGTTGGAGCCACTGTAATTTTAATGTAAATTTTGGTACCCCTTTAAAAAAAATTCTCTTGTGCATCGGTTGGTAATGAAAGACTCTGATACAAACGCACATTCGTCTTGTTGTCTTAAGATTTCCTGCGATGGGCTTCCCCCCTGTTGCTATCACATTTCTGAAGGATCTATTTATTTAAAATTGATTCAGGTTCGTAATAGTCTAATTTGTCCTATCACTTTAAGGCCAAAGTATTCAAGAAAAACTCATTTACAGGGTGATGTGCTTCTGAAAAGATAGTTTAGAGCCACATAAAACTAAGTACTTTATTTCTTTATCCACCCCTTCTTCTAATTCTTTTGTTTATCTCTCTTCTATTACTTTTCCTTTCCTGTCCTTTCATTCACTCTAGTTCCTCCTTTTTTCTCTCCTTCTCCCGTTTCCACTGGACAAGCTCAGTGTACATCCTCTTCTTCTCCTCTTTATCTTTTCTAAATCCTCCTCCTCTTCCATTCTCATATGTTTACCATTCTTTTGTTTTATTTTTTATTTTCTCCCTTATTATCATCTTCTTTATCCTCATAAGCGTTATTTTCAGTGTCTGGAAAAAAGACATTAAGATAACTTAAGGAGAAGCAAATGAAATGAAATTTCAGAGTGACGCCACTGGGTATGTAGCAGTTAGTGCTTTAGATTTTGTTACGTATATATTAGCAGATCCGTGATTCTTTTTATTTTAGCTTTCCTAATTTTGTTTTCGTTTTGGCAGCAGAGAGCAGGCAGCAGTTCTTTTCGTAATAAGTGAATGACACACTAATTGCTACCGGTTAGAATCATAATAACAGCAATGAAAGAACCTGAGCTAAAGAAATACCTGCCGCTGCAGGCGCACCGCTGACTCCCCCACCCCCCACCGCCCCCACCCCCATCCTCCTTCACGCTCCCATTTTCACAAAGTTGTAAGCCAGAAGTCGCGAGGTTCTGAGAGCTACGGATTTTTTTTTTCCCCCAAAATTTCAATAGCAAAGAGATGAATCCACATCCCGTTATGCCTGTATTTAAGAATGTATCTCTCCTAGGGGTGACCATGTGTTCCGATCTTCTTACTTGGTGCAGGCAACATCAATGTACTGTCCTTTATGGATAAGACAGTAAATGAATTCAATGACAAATATGATTAGTACAGTGAAACCTGCATATAACGGAATAGTAAGGCACGAAATGTTTTTACGTGGCAGGCTGGTTCCTTTTCATGAACGTAACTGACGGTTGGATTCACGGGTCTGTAAACGTTTTCCACTACAGACGGGGTTTCCATTGGACCGAGGTTCCGTTTAAGACTGATTTTTCTGTGTTTTGCTGTTTTCAAGTTTGTTATTGAAGACCTCTGTATTCTGTTTACGAAATGTGATGTTATCGCCATGGTGATTCTGGTGGTTTTACTTTTCTGCACTTTGCATCTAATGGTGAGCAAAAGGGCACAGCGGTATCCGCAGTATCAACACAGCAGTACATTTCTACCAGACCACACGGCGTCACATCAAAGGATATTGTAATATTCATGTTTACTGTCGCAAGAACTTTAAAACCCCCGAAACATTGGTATCTCCCCGCAAAGGGGGGGGGGGACACTGAAGCTGTCCGAGGACAGGCAAAATGGTTGAAAAATTTGTATTCAAAACAAAAGAAATGATTTTTTGTTCATAACACATCTTAAATTATTGATCCAGTTAGAAGGAAATTCAATAAAAAAAACTGCGAGCTTTTTAAAAGTTAGTATTAACTAGAGACGTTGAAGGTATATACGGAATGCCGACAATATGCGGTAGCTGTTCGCCTAGCGAGGGCATGTATCTCAGCAACTGTTATCTTTACAAAGTAATTATCATGAACATTAGAGTGAATGTACCGACTTCTAATATCCTGGCGGCCGATGTATTTGGAAATGAAATTTTACACTGACATATCATGCCATAAAACAGGTACTAGCCACATACCCTGCCCCTCCGTTTTCCTTCGTCTTTGCCCACTTTCTCACAACACAAGTTTCAAGATACAGGAAGAGTTACAGCTTTCTCGTGGAGCTCCTCAGCGTCCAATATTTAAGTCCCAGAATAAGAGTACCATGAAATTGTCCATAGAATTTCAAAAGAGAAACAGACAAAACGGTGAGCGTCTCCGAAACGTCGGCATGAACTTCGCGTCTGAAGGCACCACCGAAACACAGAAACCCCCCCTCCCCCTGCCGTGAAGCCTGGAATCATCGGCGACAGAGTGCTGTTGATTATATGGAGCCCGCGTGAGAGACGAATTTATCGTGAAATTTGGTTCTACATTGAACCAAAGACCCACGACATGTCAGTCCTTGAAGTGAATAGGCTGTGGGCTGGACGGAGGAGGAATCGCTGTTCGGTTTCCGGCAGGCATTAGGGGTTCTTATTCAATAGGAACCAGGAACCCTTTTCCTGGGGAGGGGGGGGGTGGAGTGGCTGAGGATTGAAGCTGACATCTCACCTCCATCTGGTGCAGAATACAACTCTGGAGTGAAGGGAAGGGGATAACAGGTATAAATTTAACCTAACCGACATAATACTTAAGTATATCTTGTTGCGCGTTTTTTGTAATTTGTTAATTATTGCTGCGACATTTTTTGACCCTAGCTATCGGCCATCTTCAGGGAGCTTACTAGATTTTCGAAGTGTGCAGCTGATTCAGTGATATTTGCACAGCCACGTTTTCTAAACTGTTATTGAAACATGTTGCATTCACTAATATGACTCTAATCTATACTTAATCAGAGTGTAAATAATTATTATGTGGTAACATTCGATTCGGCTGTAACGAACGCAAGGGCGGGGATCGATCCTGCTCCGAAAACGTGGCGTGTGAAATTTCAGATGGCATACACCACCATCATCAGAAGCTTATAGAACAGCACACAGCACACAGTACACAATACACAGCACACAGCACACAGTACACAGTACACAGCACACAGCACACAGCACACGGTACACAGTACACAGCACACAGTACACAGTACACAGCACACAGCACACAGCACACAGTACACAGTACACAGCACACAGTACACAGTACACAGCACACAGTACACAGCACACAGTACACAGTACACAGCACACAGTACACAGCACATAGCACACAGCACACAGTACACAGTACACAGCACACAGTACACAGCACACAGTACACAGTACACATTACCAGTTCTTATTTGTCTCGAGAATCCAATGATAAGGAGGAAGATAAATTTGTGGAACTTCGTACAGGATTTTCTCCATTCCCTTATTAGTTCAAATTTCATAAAACCAAATATTCCTCTTAGTACCTTGTTCCTAGATTTCTTCTGTATCTGCGCTTACCTGGAACAACGTGACCAGTCTAGGCCGCACATACATACGTGTATGTATGTATGTATGTATGTATGTATGTATGTATGTATGTGTGTGTGTGTGTGTGTGTGTGTGTGTGTGTGTGTATGTATGTATGTGGGGATTGCCAATGTGATATAAAAATAGCTTTTGTTTCTAGAAAAAGATAGAGTTTTGAAACGAAACCTTGCCCAGTACTTTCGCTTATTTAGTGCCATTTTGTAATGGAGTTATTGTACATTAGTCAAATAGTAGGGTAGCTGTAAATGATGAATTGGGAATGAGTACACAGCTCTTAAGTTTCTGAACACCACTAGCATAAGGTTTAGTCTTTTCACTGAGTCAGTCTTATTAACGAACTGCTTAGCCCTGAGTTCTTCTAGGCAAAATGGGAGTCTTTCAAAACGTCAAAATTTCTCCCCCTTTATGGAACCTGAATTTTCATTACCGTGCACTTCACAACTGGACACAATCGTGAAACAATGCTACAGTCGACACTTCTACAAAAATTACGTTTAGGAACCGCATTGATATTATCATCCCATCTATACATAGATTACCCAATTAGTCCCGTATAATTGAGATTCCTTTTACAAAACATTTGTAGGCATTTCTCATTCCGCTATGAATTAAACACATTCATATATTATTTTGGTGAAATGTATAAATTACTTATATTAAGCTTTTAGTTTTGTAATTATCTCTGTTACCCTGTTATTCATCCTGTTGCAATTAAATATTTTCTTCGGCGTCATTTTCTTCCAAACCGAGTTTGGCAAGCAACTTAATGTTCCAAGTTTTCGAATCGCGAAATAAAGATACAAGAAACGTTATGATATGAAGTAAAAGGGGAAGTCAAGTGATAAGTGACAGAAACTGGATTACATGGGAGTGGGTTATGGAAGGAACATGATTTTGTTAGAAGTTCCCAAAACTTCTGCCGCTCGTCCTTATACGAGCAGTATGTCAAAAAAGGCTTTGGAATGGCGAGAAACGTTTGTGCACACATTTATCAGAACATTTTATAAAGTTTCAATTTCCTCATCACAGAAAGCACCCTGTGTCTCCATTACAAAGACAGCATGGTTAATGTTGTATAATTCTGAAGATATACGGTGATTATTTCCAAGAAAACAATTAGTGTGTATTGTGAGAATTATACAAAACTTAATTACACTCTGTGAGCAAGGTGCAGAGACGCTGAATGCCACAAGACGTGGTAGGTACAACAACCACAGTACATTAAAGTGTTATCGGACAATGGCTGTATCATTTGCGTGAACACTTAGAAACTCTGCAGACCTGTGTTCTTTTGTAATGTTCTTAGAATAAATATGTAATTGTTCCTTATACGACATTAACCAATGTGTCATTGTACTGGAGAAACGTTGAGTTTACTCCGAGGGAGGAACTGAAATATTGTATAATATTTAGATAAATACAATGCTCCAAATTGCTAATGACTGACGATGCTAAATACAGAATCAGTAGCAAGAAACTCAAGTCGCCTTATTTCACTAAAAAAAGTAAGTAACTGTATAAAAAAACCAAGCTTTAGGCCAGCCAGCAGTAGTTCCTCTTACTCTTTCTGCAATTTATTTATGTACCATCTGGCCCCGCAACCCCCAACAAGAGTAGGCCCTCTGCATCTGACTCGACACATTGCAAGGTGTCTGCCTTCTTCGTGTCAGTGTTCCATGATGTCAAAATCTTTCGTATTGTGGTTATGGCAACATGCAGTCTGGAACTCTGAAGACAGAAGCTATATGTTCCAAAAAAAAGTTGCTGCCAACGTTGTTAGAGCACACACGTGTAACATTATATAAATCCTTACCACAGTCAATACATTAAATTCCGTTTACCTAAGCCATATCTCAGAATCTCTGCATTTGTGACAAGTGTAGGTTAGATTTAAATTTACGACCCTGGTAATTTCGGACAGAAATACTGAACTGTATGAAGCTGCAGGTCTGCAAATCCTGCCATCTTTAATTTATAGTTGTAATAATTGTAACCAGGCAGAACAGTAATTGTTACTCTGTATGTAGACTATCGGATTTGTTATAGAATCATAAGTGGTATATTGCTGCACATTATATTTATGCATTGTTGTCATTCAGAAATAAATACTGAAATGGTTTTTTTAAGGACTTCGTGTATTTTCTGTGCAGTAAGAACTGTATTTTATGACTTCACTTCGGCGACTTTAAAACAAAATTAATAAAAAAATCTTGTAATTAGACGTGCAACATGTGATTAATCGTGTGAAAGGATATATATATATATATATATATATACTTCTGAGTTAACTTTAAGGAGGGCATCACGAAGTGCTCTAACGAACTAAATAACAAATTAATTAGTACACGTCAGCACATTGTGCTGACGTGTACTAATTAATTTGTTATTTACTTCTGAGTTATTTACTCATCCAACGGAGTAATAAAAATCTACGCAAAACAAATCCGTGAATTTTTATAAATAAAGCAAATGCACCACGTGGGGACAGCCGCGAAGATTCACGTATTCCGAAGCTGGACTGCTGATTAGAAGTCAGCAAGCATCCAGAAGACTCTGCGACATGCCTATTCGACCAAAGTTTTCTCGGTTTTACTCTGTCTTCAAGCAAATGTTGATTTGCTATACAAAATCCACGTTTCCCTGTTAGTTTCTCATAAGCCTTCCCCGAGAATAAATCCAAAAATTTTGCCCAAACTCAGGCCTTGCAAAGCGATCAGGCTTACGAAACCTAAGGAATAATCCCACAATTTATGGGATATTAAAACATGTTCAGGCACGCAATGTACATTTAGTAAGCTGTGGGTCATATACTGGTGTTTTACCCAGCTAGTATCGACGGTATTTCGTTATGATAATAATGTGCCTGTAACATGAAACTTAATGCAAAAAGTGTAAAAAGCAAGGAGCATTCAATTTGCAATATTTGCATGTCTCCATTCCTGGGCGTTAGGATATAGGAACAATTTATTTTTGTGGTCTAGTGGTCAGAGTTTCTGGCTACAGATACAGAGGTCCCGGGTTCGATCCCCGGCGCTACCAGATTTTCTGAGTAGTAGTGGGTCTGGAACGGGGTCCACTCAGCCTCGTGAGC
>Ga0123354_10008602_pt1 | contig 15541 bp, 9 predicted proteins | sample TergutLab28metaG_2_FD_97872 | JGI IMG/M metagenome (GOLD analysis project Ga0123354, IMG submission 97872) | Labiotermes labralis P4 segment gut microbial communities from Petit-Saut dam, French Guiana - Lab288 P4 | ecosystem: Host-associated > Arthropoda: Insects > Digestive system > Gut ...
CTGAGATGGATAGCAGGGACTCCATGTATGAACCAGTGGAAGCATTACATGTTGTCATTTCCTGTGATTATCAACATAACTTGTATATTAATGTGTTGCTAATTGTGATTTTAGTTACTTACATTCATAATTGTGTGTAATGTTGTGATGTGACTGTGATGGCTTTTCCATTTTCATCCACAAAGAAGAAGAGTCCAATGACTCCTCTGGACCAAACAGCGCACCGTATGGTAACTTTTGGTACTGTGTCTGTTGATACATGTTGAATCCAAAAGCCTTCTGCAGTCAAGGAAGTCTGAGAAACAATGTTGCATACATACATCCAAAACATGCACTGTTATAATAACACAAAATTCAAGGTACCTTCCAGATTTCACTTCCTGGAATCAAGCAGTCCTCATGTAACTCACAAAATCAGTAAAATTCACCATTACACACTCAACATTTGAAGTAAGAATACATGTAACAAGGCAAGATGTCTTCCAATGGATTTTTTGCATATAAACTATCAAAGTGCAATTTCTTGAAACATTTGGCACACACACAAAAATAATAATCCCATAATAAACAAAGCACGGTTTTTAGTTGGAAATTTGATTTACACATTGAGATATGAAATGTCAGCAGTAGGTTTGGTAATTTATTTCTGACTTTGTTGGGGGGCTTCAGTAAAACTAATATTGCAGGACATTCCCAACCAGGACTGTAAATTCTGGAACTGTTGGAAAGTAATGATGTCATTCCATGTGTGGAGGAAGGTAGTCTGATAACAAATTCTGAAGTAAATTAATCTGCACAGGACCAAGAATCTCTGTCTGTTACTGCACAAAATGTGCTTACTATGTTCAGTCTTATCCTACCATTAAGTCTGTGAAAGATGATATGTGTCAGTACTTTATCATTCACTGTAGAATGCTTGTGTCCCATATTTTTTGGTCTGTCAATATGTATGCATGTACCTCCTGTAACAAATGCTGTAATAAAACCAATTTTTCATAGTGGATTTGCATATCATTCCACTGCACCATGCTACTAACCAATATAAACTGAATGACATTTTGTTATGGTACATTTTCAACTCAACTCATTATGCTGGCTAATACATCTCAGGCCAATACTTACAATGACAGCTATAATGAAACATTCCAGGAAGTTCTTATGCATTAAGGCACAAGTGCATTTAAAACAGGATTGAAGTTATGCTGGAGTCTTTATGCTAAACTTCAAAAGAATGCACAGGGAAGAAGAGACCTGAATGTTTCTTCTCATGACTTGAATTCACAGAAGATGCACATCTTTGTGTTTCATGCGTATGATTCTCCTGTTGTGGATTACACTCTCACCCACCTACAGTGTGTGTAAGGCTAGAGCAGATGAGGACAGGGTCATTAAATATCTTAGTTTTGACCGAATACTGTTTTCCTGCAGAATGTTTACTCAGTGTGTTCATGTACTTACTGTTTGTGCATATGGTACATTTTACCCAGTAACATGCCACAAAGGCACAGATGGAAGGTACAGGTATAACTCTACCCTCTCTTGTTGGTGCATACATATCAAGTATCAAATCAAACAACTGTAATTCAAGTCAAACTGCACAGGTTTTTTTTTTTAATTTGCAGCCTTTATATCTAGTTTTACAACAACAAAAAATTACACATCCTGTGCTTCAAACTACCACCTGTATTTACCACCATTAAAACAACAATCCAAGTCTTACAAACTAAATACCATTAAAACTGATATAAATAAAGATCACTTACTGCCTTATCCTTTCCACAATTTTACTTTCTTTATTCCCTTGTATTCTGTTCTATAAATGTTCTTAATAAAATGTAATATTTGCCCAGATCAATATTTTCATCTGCATCATTGTAAAATTCAGAAGATTATTTTACACTTAAATATTACTGGCATAAAAGTATAAAAATTCAAAGCTATGCCCATCTGATTATATGCCCAGAATTAAACATGTTTTGAATCCATGGGTTTATCTACAAAAATGAACACAATAACATAGTAATGGCACTCTCCTGTACCCAAATATTCAACTATTTTACATGATCACCTTTTGTACGTCTGCCCTGACTAGCTCCGTGCGGTGGGTGAAAATTCTTACGGGATACGGGTGGGGTTCATCATATTGGATGAAGTCCTCACTACTTTCTTATTTATTTATTCATATCTGAGGTGCAATGTCTACTCTTGTCTAGTTAATCAAATAGAAATCATATCCTAACAAAGAAAAACACAACCATCACTTCTCTCCAGAACTCGTAACTTTTTTTGTTTTTGGTGACCACACCATACACCACCTCACTCACACAGCTTTCTTACTCAACTGCTAGCGTTAGTCACCCTACTGCATTAACTGCTGCTAATTGTTTTTCCTATGAAGCTCTCTGTATGCAACCTCTCCTACCTATCACCGATTTCTTGAATGTACGTTGACAGTTTAAGTTTAAGACAGATGGTACCGAACTGCCCGCAACTGACACCAGCAATCACTGTTTCTATTGTACAAACATTGTTTGGCTACACTATATTACTTAAGCATAAAAACCAACCACCTAATCCTTCCACTTCTTCTAATTACCCCATAAAATTTAAATTTTACTACCATCAACACTGGAGCACGAATTTATCCAGAATCATACATTTTATTACTGGGAATTAATCTTCCCTATACTCACTCAAGCCTTGGTTCTTTCACACCAACTGGAATCTCCATACTCATTGAGCTAACTCTTCTTAAAATCAACACCAGACAATTTCCAGGAATTCTCCATCTCTCTGTTCATCTAAACCTACCAGAACTTCTCAGACCATGGGTCTACTTTGACCTCCTTCCTCTCTCCTCACCTATCACACAATTCTCAAGGAATTATAGGCCTACAACTCAGAACATTCTGCTGAATTAGCAACTCTGTCAACACATGTGATGAATATATGACCACATGTAGTTGCATAATTTTGTGTTCAGTTGATCAGCAACTGGAAATAATCAGGGCATATAATTTGAGAACTTAAAACCAAAAAAGAATTTTAAATTTTCTGCACATACAATGTGGCATTCGGTTGTGAAAAGGTTATGCTGTTCACTTATCTGAAACCTGTCACTTTACATGAAGACCTAAACTGATTTTCATGTTTAACTCATTAAATATTCCCTGTATACAGTAGAACCCACTTATAAAACAAGAGTGGTACATGAAACACATCTATAGTGTCAGATATTCCATGGTACCAAATAATTCCTCACTGTGAACCATAACATTATTCTCCTTGGTTAGAAAAACAATTGTTTAAAATAACCCAAAATATTCAGTCCCTCTCATGGTGTTAGAACCAAGTTTGACTGTATTACAACATTTTTGACAAACATATACAGTATAACTTCACAAAAATTGATGTTAAGTATACCTTTATGCACGCCTGCCAAATATTGGGAGAATATGATAGTATTGTAGATATAAAGAATGCCTATTAAGACATTATTATGCATGTCCACATCCTTTTAGAATAATGCACCAAAGACTAAATTTTACTCACATGTGAGCAGATTCTACATTAATGAAATCACAAACAACTACAAATTTCTGGTTGGAATAAAGTGTTGCATGTTGATATTGACCATAAAATATTCATCTCAACTTGGTAAGCCATTAAACTATAAAGAAAAACATAAATGTAGTACCTTGATATGTATGCTATGAAGTTATACTGAGTGTAATTTCAGACAGAATCATGTCAAATAATATGTTGATTGGAACAAGAAATTCAACTTGATAGGACCAACATTTTAAGCACTGTGTTTAGAATAACAGTGTTTGTGTGCAGTTGTGGGCCGGGAGGATGTTCAAATAAGTACACAATTTCCATGTACTGTATAATGGTCTCTCATTATTGTTTACAATTATTTTCATGATGAATATTGGCACTTGGAAATTTTCTTCCTCACATACAATCTTGTTATTTGTATAATAATCTCACTTGCTAAAGAAGTTTCCACATCAGAATGTATATCACATTCAGAACTGTTTACAAAACAACTTCTCTCCATCTGCGTGTACACAATCATTTCTGTTATAGTCCACAAGTATGCCTAAATGATAGGAGCACTGGTAAATACTGTGTTAACACACAAATTCATGAATGAAGCAATATGAAAATCAACACTGCTACTCTCTTCACTAAATCCGGTTTTGGCATTAAAATACTTATGAAACAAAGTATGACAATATAGGATAATGGAATGCAACTCTTATGTAACTATGTTGCTCATCTTTAAAAAAAAAAAAATCTTATGAGGCATTTGACAAATGTGAAACACCCACACTGCCTTCCCATCCAAAGTCTGATTTATTGTGATACATGGAAGGTCTATTTGCACACTTCAGTGAGGGCAGTATAACAAACCTCAGTGGCTGATGGAGCAACCAGTCCTGGCTATATTACTGTACAACATAATTTTCTGTGTCATCAATACATTAAAATCACAAGATAAATTATTAATATTGTCAGCTTACTTTTTGCTAATGAATCATCTACAGCTTCATTCAGTGTTTAAGAGAAACAATTTTGTAGCCCAAGAAAAAAAAACTACCAGTATATTAACAGGCATTTAGAAGTCTAAAACTGAAAGGGTAATTCCAGTTGCTTTCCGATGTGGTAATGCAGAGGCAGAACAGCATGGTTTCAGAAACTAAGCAGCATCTTTTGATTAAGAGCAGACTCAGTAAGAAATTAATATGTAGCTCTGTAAGATATATCAGCAAATCGCAAGTGTTTGTTAAGTTTTAGGCCAAATATTGTAATTCTGTAAAGAATAATGTAGCAAAAGTCTGCAGGTCTATACCAATAAGTCATCTAAAATATTTATTGACAATTAAGATCTATGGCATCCCACTTAAAAAGAGTATACAAATGAGTGGATGAAGGTGAAAAACAAAATATGGGATGTGGAAGAAAGTGGATATGACTTGAATTAAGGAGCTATTCCAGACAGCATTGTGGCTGGGCTCTGAACCAAAACTAATTCCATGGAGCAGAGTCCTTCTTAAGATGGTTTCAGGATCTCAGATAGTCGAGAAACCCTCCACATTTTATGGGACCCAAAGGTTCATTACCACATTCACACAAGCCCTCCACTTGCCCCTTTATCCTCAGCCAGGGAATTCCAGTCTGTGCCTGCCCATCCCACTCCTTGAACAGCCACTTTAATATTACCCTCCCATCTATGCCTGAGTATTCCAAGTGGTCTCTTTACCTCACATTCCCCACTTCTCTCCTCGATACATGCTGCATGCCCCACCCACATCATTCTTGATTTGATCACCTGAATATTTGGTAAGTACAGATCATAAAGCTACTTACTATAGTAATCCCCACTCCCCTGTTACTTCATCCCTCTGAGGCCCAAATTTTCTCCTCAGCACCCTATTCTTGAACACCTTCAGCCTGTGTCCCTACCTCAATGTGCGTGACCAAGTTTCATACCCACATAATCTATATATCTTAATCTTTATATTTTTGGGTAGCAAACTGGAAGACAAAAGGTTCTGCACTGAATGACAGCAAGCATTCCCCTACTTCAAACTGCTCTGAACCAGGCACCTCCAAAATACAACTCAGAAGCCAAACTGCTCCCTTAAATTTTGTCTGAAAATTCTGGTATACCACAGATTTAGCATCCAGCTCTTACTATTTAAATACTGTGTAGCAACTCTTAGAGTAGGCCACGCCCATGACTCAGGCAGTTAGGACACCAGTTTCTCACCACGGAGGCCTGAGTTCACTGGTAGGATAGGCCATGTGGGTTTGTGGTGGCCAAAGGACCACTGTAGCAGGATCTTCTCCAAGCACTGCAGCTTTTACCTACCCACTTATCATCCCACCAGTGTTAAACCCACGTTTCATGATGGCCTGGTAAAATAGGCCCATGTGAGACTCCACTACCAAGCTACTCACATTTTCTGGTACAGAATTAGAAGGGACGGCCATTATGTAATGGTAATATACAGAAAAATGAAAAGATGCAGCTCAGGAACAAGTCAGAAAGAGTTAAATATTATACTGTCTTAACATGTGTCCATAGGCATACTACTGAAATACTATTTAGACTATTTAACTCACACGCTTAGAAAAAATAAACTTCCCAAAGTATTACAAACCTCAGATGCCAGGTAATGACTGCTTCCCAAGAAATAACTATAGTGAATTTGATGATACATCACAATTAATGTAACTTCAATCAGCAGAGACTTCACAGCTATCAAAGTATACCAGTGGATTAAAGAAATGCTACTGACTCTTCCTAAGACCCATCCTGTAAACAAGTAAAATTGTTTGCACAGAAATCTTTTACTCCATGTGCATCCTGCACATACGTGAGGAGGGATAAATTACTAAAAATGTGTAAATATAAGCATATGAAGTCTCAAAGTCCTGCACTAAATTCACTGTGCAGGTTGAAAAGATGCCTAAAGTTTTCCTTGTACATGCTATGAAGTCATATAGGTGAAATAAAGCACAGCTCCATTCATTCTTCACCTCCATATTGGATAGAGGTCAGAACCATGCCCCAGCTGCTTTACTGCCAAGGAAAATCTCCTGGCACCCACTGAATAAGGTAGCTGGGTGGAGTCAAGAGACAGTCTGGACATACTGGAAGGGAGGAAAATCTCACCTCTGCTGGGATTCATGCACCAGAGAATCCAGCCCATAGCCAAGTCACAATACTGCCTATGCTATCCCACCTTCCAAAGATTTGTTATTGTCAATGTAAATTTAATTAGCCTCCTCAATATATATATGTTTTACTTCTTTACAAAACATATAATTCAAGCACAATGGAATTATAGACTATTAGTCATATTTATAGATATTGAAATGGTTTAATGATCATCACAGATAGACAATCGCGGGTATTTTCTATATTATGGGAGAAGAGATTTAAAAGTTGATTCAATGTATTGAATATGATTTTGAATCTTTGAATGCAGTAAAATAAGATTTTCTTGCATCTTTTTCTCTTGGGCCGTCATGTTTCAGAAAAGGACACACCACAAAAAGGCCAAGACTGAATCACATCCTAATGGCTATATATGACTCCACTGGGTTTGTTTTATCTCACAAAGTGCCTTGTTCTTCCATGCTAACCATCACATTGAACTCAGAAAACCAATTACAATAAAAAAAAATAGCAGCAGTAAACAATCCCCTAAAACTCTGATAAATGCATTTGACATAACTAGTTCAAAGAACTGCAAGCAGCATAAAAATATAAAATAAATAAATAATGTAAAATAATATAAAAATATAATAAATATATTTCTTTCTCCATCACACAATATGCAGTAAATGGAATGACAACACACTACAGTACCTCTCTGTACAGAATGATACTGAAAGTACACTGACATTCTGTATCTGCATGCTGTACACTCACTCTCACTCACCACAAAACAATATGCTCAATGAATTTAAAATCAAATACAGAATATTCCTCTCAGAGGTGAACCTCATTCAATTCTTGCTACAGACAATAACATACCTACATGTTTTAGAACTGGTACAGACTCTTCAATTGCTGCTCCCTTTAAGGAACTTGGTAATCTCTGGGTCCAATATCAAATTATATAACACTCAACAACAATTCACCTAACATACAATAAAAATTGTCAGATACACAAAATAATTTTCAGGCTTGGTTAAAGAATAACAGTTGATGAAAATATTAACATTCTGGTGATTCATGTAAGGTGCCTATACAAATATTTGAGAGACAAGGTTAGTATGAATTTACTGAATATGTTGCACCATATCAAATTATGTATAACTAATCCACATACATACATATTTCTGGAGTGCAAGCTGACACATTTGCAGTAGCTTCTAACATTGGATCATATCCTACACAAATTGGAGCTTCATCTGCGCCACTGTTAAATCATCAAGTCTCGCACAAATAAAATGAATTTGAATAAATAGTGTAAAACTGCATTTTGTTGATAAATCTATTAGTTACTTAAGAAACAGCATATGTATTGCATTCCTCCTGTTATCATGGATCACACATTCCATGAGCCTCCTGTCATCTGCAGTGTCTGCTGTTGTGAGTCTGCTAACACTTTGACAATTCTCCAACATGACCCTTCCAGCTTGAAAATGAATGCAACATTCCGCTACTCTGCCAACTCTTTACAACTTCTCCATACACTTCCACCAGCTGGCAGTGCATATGCCCTGTCAATACATTTCTTGCATTCACAGATCTAATAATGGCATGCACCTCAAGCTTGGCCCAATGTTACAGCGAAGCAGACATGTTCACCTGACTAGTACCACCAGTGTATGGTAGACAGCAAACAACTCAATGTGCACTGTTACCAACAATGATTATGAATTCTCCTGATACAATCTTATCAGTTTAGATTTACTTATGAAATTATATGCCATATAAATTTATTTTCTTATTGACCCTCACAGTTAGCTATATTTAAAATTTCTCACAGAAACTAGTTCCTTTAAGGTCTGTACATTCTCAACATTTATTGTCATGCTGGACATGGAGATAAAGCCAGCCTCTACCCATGTAATGGACAATGCCCAAAGAAATTTCTCCCAAGACAGCCCTACAAAACCACTGCAAATATGCAACATGATTGTGCCCATTCATACACATGCCAAACACAGAACATGGGTGAATGGCCACAAGCATGAACAGCCTTCATTGCAAGAGTGAGAACATTTGTATTAAGCAGACCGCATAACAGAATTAAGATGATTTATCACAAAGAAATAAACAAACTATCCATCTGAAATTTATCTGCAATTTGGATACATGCTGGCTACTTTTTAAAATGGTACTCTACAAAGTCACCTTCAAAGCAACAAGATTCATCTTCATGAACATATGTAACACACAAACCTTGACTTACCCATCTACAGCACTCATCACATGTTGAGTAAGAAGTAATTACATTACAACCCTGCTACACAGTTATAATTAGCAGATACTAACAAACATTACTGAGTTTCAGCCCTATTCTGATAAATGTAACCACACTCAGTGTTGCCAATTCACCCAACATCTATTCAGACAACATTCCTTTTTAGGGTTGTTTGACCGTGCATCTTCCTCATGCAATAAAGTGAAATGCCAACTTGATGCAATTAATCCATGACATGGATTAAGTTGCATCAAGTTGGCATTTCACTTTATAACATTCCTTTTATCAACTCTGTTCACAGGAATACTTCTGTACATGCTACTAATATTATTTCAGTCGTAAAATACTGCCTATATGCACCATTAAGAAGCAACTAATTGGTCACATGCATATGGCAAAGACTATGTATATTTATTAAATGTGAAATAAATACCTAAAACAATAACAATTACAAATATAACAGCTACACCAAATAAAATAAGGCGATGCTGCATAGACCGCATGATCATTCCACTGATAATCCTTGAACTCCGCCCCAGCTCAGCATCTGTCTCTTTCAACTGAAATCACAATGCACTTTATGTTGTAATTCTATCTTCCAGCTGAAAGAACTAAGTAAATAAAATTTGATAACAGAGATGAAAGCACTCATCACAAACAGAAATTCATTCCACTCTTTCCTTATCAAATTATATTTCCTGAGTTTTCCCAACAACATATCTGAGAACAGCAACAAACAAAAACAAGACTAAAAATAAAATTAAGAGAAGAATGAATTCTGAAAATGGTTGTTACTGCTCAGTTTAAAAACTGTCATCAGCATGCTTTAATTCCAAAACACCAATGATACAATGCTGGGAGGACAGAAAGACCAAAAGGTATAGGCCAAAGTATGTAAAATTATAGCCCTAGTTATAACAGCCATGAGTAAGATCAGAGAAATGCTGGAAAGAATAATTTTATTGCCAGCAAAAGCATTACAATGCTGATTCTATTCCATATATATTTATGTTTTACTTAATGACACTCTCATTACATCAGGCTATGTAATGTTAAATGATAGAAAGATTTGTGAGTAATGAATTGGATGGGATGTGGATGGGAGCAGTTTTGGCTGAACTGGGATACTATAATGGTATCTTCCTGGAGAGACTGAGAAAAACCACAAGAAGCCTGAGTCACTGTAGCTATTATGCTACCCACAATTCAAACCAGACACCTCCTGAACTGAAGTTGGAAAGATTACTATTAGAACCAACATGGTTGGTCAGTTCAAAAAATATAACTATAAGGCATTATTTTCTTCAATTTTCTTTAATGTGCTTCATCCCCATTGTGTCTATACAGATAAATCAACAAAACAATCAGTCTATACACAGTCTAACACTGTACTATGGTGATCTAACATGTTTTGGTTGTGTAAAACAACCAACACCAGGCTTCATATTTCAGAAGTACATACAGAAGAAATTATATAGCTATAGCCATACATTCAATAATAAAACTTATGGGTGAGTATCACATTTGTGAAACATTTTTATAATAAGTAAAAGTACTGTAAAATATTGTTAGTTGGGATAAATAAAGTATAAAATTCTTAAAATTGGAGACAAATCCACAGTAAAATTTCCCGCCACTGGTGATTGGTAGCTCACAAGGGTGCCTGAAATATGGAAGTGAGGAGATGACAGTCCACTGGTGATATAGTAATGTAATGGTATCTGTAATAAAATTGTGTACATTAATAAAACATATATATAAGATGATATAAGGTGTAATGAAAGTTAAAAGAGTAATTTCTGTTGGAAATCATACTTGCATTGATGTGTCGGCCTATATGATTCTGCTGAAATACAACGTAACTTCATCAAATATATTTCAGTATTCACAATGTACAGAGTGGATCATATTAGTCACAAGTGCATATATCAATAAAAATACTTTATGCTATAAGCTATCATATGCTCAAGTCACTAAGTAAAAAAAGTACCTAGTATCCAGGAGGTACACTCCTCAGCTTGCCATCACTGTCGCATAAAGTGGATTTATATTCAATTTTAAGAATTTAATTCTCTATTCACTGCAACAAATAGTATTTTACAATATATTTACATATTGTAGCAATGTTTCCTGAATGTGGTTCTACAAGTATATAAGGACAAAATCTCACCCACAAGTTTTATTATCAAATGTATGGCTATAACTATATAATTTCTACTTTATGTACTTCTGAAATATGAAGCCTGTTGATGTGTTATCTTACACAACCAAAACATGTAGCTTTTTTAGATCATTATAATACAATGTTGCGTACAGACTGACTGCTCACTGATATATCTATAAAAAATTAATTTTATAGTCACAAATCATCATCTTAGTTGCTTAATCTCTAAACAAATGAATGGTATTTCCATTTTAGCACATGGTTTATCAAAAAATATATTTGAACAGAAAAAGAGCAAACTACGAAATAAAAGGCATTTTGTGGAAACTGAAATAGAGAATATGCAGAATGTCTTAAAAACGCAGTAAATTTCCTCCTTGCCTACATACAAAAAACAAATTTCTACAGGTGTTTTTCTTTACATGCATTCACACATGTGAATGTAGGTCATATAAAAGGTTCACACTGCAGATCAGTATGACCAGGGATGCACAAATCCAAGGAGCCAAGTCATAGTGGCAGCTACATTTGGTGTGGTGGAATCTAGTATCTGTGGGCCCTAAACATGAAACCTGCTTTATCTCATGCTTCCAGTGCCTAGAACTCTGAGGTGGTTTCAACATTTTTGGATAATTTTGGCACCTCTGATTATGTCCTTTTAATTAAACACCGAAGTTCCCACAGGTTGATTTAATATAACCCAGTGTTTCCTGCATACAGATGGACTAATAATGTTACAGCATGTGATATTTTCAAAAACTGTGTCCTTTATGAGATAGCAAAACACAAAATTTACAGAAGTATTTCATTTCCCTCATGACCCTGAGATGATAAGATTGCAGTCCCAGAAGCTGCATATATATAAATAACACAGTGTATGCAAAGAATTTAATCATGGCCCATATGCAATGCAGGGGATATAAATCATGACTTTCAGTGCAACCCACACACCATCTGTTAACAGGACACAAAATGTGATCTCATACTCACCTTATGTAGCTAAAGTACAAAAATAATGCAAGTTTCCCAGATAACACTATCAAGCACATTTACATATTCCAAGTTGGCCAGACCAGATGGGTAGGGGAGTATGGGCAAACTTCCATCTGTGCGCAAAATCACAGGAAGTTTCATTACATAAATTAAATTATATTCAGTAGGAGGATAACTTAAGGACACAGCATAGGAAAAAAATGTACTAAGGAAGTGGCCAGGCTCTATATGAAGTTAAGAGACAGAGTTCAGTATTAGCAATGTCAAGCTTGAGGTTCTACTAATACAAATCTACTTAGTGGCCCTGAACTCAACCAGAACCCAATCAATGGTGTACCACTCATAAATAAATAACTAAAATAATAAAGGCAACTCTACCTCTGCCACAGAGCTAGAAAACAAAAACCCTTACCCTACTTCGTGATTTCTGAATTGTCTCACGTTGAGCATGTAAATCTTGCAGAACATGAGATCCAATTTCCTCTGTCTCCAGAATAATTCTATAACCTGTGGTCAGATGCCGTCCTGTTCGTTCTAACCTCTCTGAGTTATCAAGAAGCCTCAATTTTTGTTCTTCATTCATGTTTACTCCACCACCATATAAATCATCTTGCCCAAAGAAGCCTAAAATAAATTAAGAACTTGATTAATTCTACAAACACACTGGAATTCAAAATTTTACATTCCAATAATATAATAAATACAGACCATCTTGAAATGGAGGACTCCGCGCTTTCACAAACTCTTGGCTCAGTCTACCAAGTTCTACCCTGTAACTATCAACTCGTGTCCTCAAGCGTGGACGAATGGAAGCTTCTACCTCTCGAACCTCCAGTTCCATCTGCTCAAGCTAGTGTACACAATAAAGTAAAACAGTCAGTGACGCATAAAAAAGCAAATGACAAAAATTCTTTTGAATAAAATTTGTATATTCTCCATTGTATTGTACCTCCTGTACAAAAACTAAGGAAATGACCTGCCTGAACCTCATAAGCTAAGCTTCAATCAGTCATAAAGCATCAGTTCAGCACAGAGTTACCATTTTGTTATGTTTCTGTCCCATCAAACAGTAACGCTGAATAACGAAAAGATAGTATGCACATTTGCACATTGACTATTGCCAAGAGACTACAAAATTCAGTTCATCCGCTTACACATATACATAAGACACACCCAACTCTGGTAAACAAACATATAATGGCATTTACAAATCCTTACATCTAACTATTTAAAGAAACAGTATGTATATGCATATTACTACAACTATCACTATTCACACTCACAAGTTCTTGGGCCTCTTCCATATGTCTTTCAACATCAAGCACAAGGGCCTTCTTGTCAGCTACGGCAAAAACAAATAAAGATACACTCATATATTCCACCAAATTATGATAATGCACTGCTTTGCGTAATTACATCTGTAATTCGCAAACATCACTTCACACGCAACTGCAACTTCCATGTGTTAAGAGATGACATTCACTTCAGATTATGAAAAATAGAATTCGAATAAATTCCTGTGAGATCTGTGTCACGTACCACCATGTAATGGAGCTAACTTTCCAATTTTTGCAGTAATATCAGCCGTCAATACTGCATATTGTTGCTCATACGCATCCATTAACGACGCCATATTGCCTACGTTTGTTAGCAGTCGCCATCGACGTAGTAATCTGCGTACTTTGATCCATGGTCATGACAACTCTCGTCTTCACCAGGAGTACTATTTCCGAGTTTTTCGCATGTTAGTGGCTAGGGATCTTAACCGTGGCCTGTATTGAGCGTGCAGGTGAACCGTGGTCTGCACTACGTTAAAAACTTACTATTTTCACACGCTTGTGATCAACACAGTATTAGGCAGTGATTGAACGTGATTTTAATCTACGGCTACCACTCGTCCCGCATCTTCTGGTACAGTCCCCGAAATAAAGCTTATGCCCCGGACTGATGTTGTCTCCGATTTTGTCCCCCTTTTTTTTTCGGTTTTATTCCGTCTTCTTGATAATATTATTTAGAAACGAGAATTTCATTAAACTTGCTAACGAATTCTCGACAAGAAAATGGTAATAGTGCTGCGCGTGGAGCAGTAAACACTATGGATGTACGTAAATTATAAAAAACACTACTATAAATGTGTATCTATTTAGATAATTATTTCAGTGCTGAACCCCGGCCCCGAATATGCCAAAGGAAAAGTGGTAACTTTATTTTAATCACTAACCACTTAGCAGTGCTAATGCATGTTGTATGCGAGCACGCATGACAGCTTGGTGTTCAGTTTGACACCCCTTCAACGCTCTCTGCCTAACCGGCCTACAAAAATTTAGCATTCCCTTTAGATAACGACGAAGATAACAATATTTTGCTCACAAAAAGAGTGTGGTGTACGTAAGTAAATATTGGATATGTTTTCCCATATCAACGTGTCAGAAGATAGGATATTTGGCACAGAGTAATGTGAATTGTTTAACCTCACAATTTCACTATTCTCTCTACAGGTATGTAACACAAGAAGCAACATATGTGTAAACGTGACGATGAAACGCGTTCGCGTAACCATTGTTAGGTTACCGTGAAGAAACGGAAAGTGATTCATAAACTGAGTGTGTGTCTCTAGCCTTAGTTCACCACATGCGCTGTATTATATTGTCATCCATGGTCGCTCTCGTTATACCATATTTTTTCACGATATCTCATAAAAGGTACGATTTTTTGGGGGGGGGGGGGTGAGAAAAGTAATTTCTATACAAATTTGCCTTGAACATTTTTCATTCTTAGAAGAACTCAGCGAGATGGTATCATAAATATATATACGTCGTCATGTAAAGAACCCGTAAAAAAGATTTTCGAAAAAAGAGCTCAAATAGTAAATTTCATGAAAATTCGTCTAGTGGCAGCCAAGCCTGCAGACTCTGGAGAAGATAAAAATTTCTTACCCCTGCTGGGAATTGATTCACGTTTCCTAAGTTGTCCAGCATGTAGTCTAGTCACAGGTGGGACAATTTCTGTTCCTACCATAGTGAATGGTGTAACTAAAGTGAACTGTAATGTAAAGTCTGACCAGAAATATAGTAATTTAACCGAAGATTGTATAAATAAACTAAAACAAACCTTTAATGAATGTAACAAATACAAGTATGCTCTTTGTAAAAAAAAAACACACAATAATATTAATTGGTGATAGTAATATCAACTGTTATGTGTATAATTTCAAGACTCAGAAATACTATCATGTTTGAAATCGAGAAAATAATTAATTCCTTGAAATGTCAAACTCTTATGGTTACGATGAGATATCATCAAGAAATCTAAAGGTCAGCACTCCTCATATTTTAATTCCTCTAACATTTATATTCAATAAAATTCCATCAACAGGAACATTTCCTGATAGATTGAAATATTCTGAAGTGAAGCCCTTAAAGGAGATAAA
>Ga0123354_10008603_pt1 | contig 15539 bp, 7 predicted proteins | sample TergutLab28metaG_2_FD_97872 | JGI IMG/M metagenome (GOLD analysis project Ga0123354, IMG submission 97872) | Labiotermes labralis P4 segment gut microbial communities from Petit-Saut dam, French Guiana - Lab288 P4 | ecosystem: Host-associated > Arthropoda: Insects > Digestive system > Gut ...
ACAAACTGCATTTTGAAGAAAAAAAAACGGAGAGTATACACCATGTTTAAAATATTCATTACCTATATTTGTTGAATAAATATATAAAATGCAACTTTAGAGGTTAGCGGTGCGGTACGACCATTATAGTTGACATTAGGCGTCAAAAGGTTAATTTGATGTGTAACACACTTTTACGTCTTATAATTAATTCTATTTCACTTCTATTGTCTTCGTTTAATTAACACACATCCTAGTATTCAGTTTGTTTTATTATGTGCAATGTTAATTAAATATGTATAAATGAATTGTCTTTTGTTTCTGCAAACACTGCATAATTGTTATTTATTGTCCGTCGTACACAACACAGTGTTTTGTACGACGGACAATAAATAACAAATTGTTATATTGGCACAACGGCATGGAAAACCCTCAATTTAGACTGCATAATTGATACACTTTAGGATTACCATTAGATTAAATTAAGCATGTCCCTCTTATTGGTTAATCACCACTCCGTGAAAGTATATAGGAGAGTGGAGGTACGGCTCCACAAATTCTTAGTCTCGGGATTGGGTAAAATTTAGTGGCTGGCTTGAGATCCCCGCTCACCCTGCTCGTGGAGCAAGAGGTCGCGTTACCCAGTGTGTAGGAAACTGGGTGGGTCCCAGAGCCGGTCCGAATGCTATGGAATGTTTGTTAACAAGCAAGAAATATAAACATAAATTAAACTGATTAGGACATCTGCTATACTATTGACACATCTGCTGTACTACTGACACATCTGCTGTACTATCCACACATCAGCTATACTATCGACACATCTGCTGTACTATCGACACATCTGCTGTACTGTCCACACATGTTCTGTACTATCCACACATCTGCTGTATTTTCCACACATCTGCTGTACTATCCACACATGTGCCTGTAGACGGAAACAAGTCTGCTGAAACTCTGGTGCTCATAACCTCGGACTAAAGAGGTTTGGACCGTTCGAAATTTTAATTGCTCCCTCGCACTTCGGGTGGAGAAAATGGCATGGAGTGGATAAGTCGTGGAGGTGGGTGAGGAGGGAGTTGGAGCAGGGAACGGGCTATGATCTGGCTATAGGGTTTTGGGGGATTATCAGTGGGTCAAATTTGTCTCACTGTTAACCCACTTTGTGTAACAGATTGTTTGCACACCACTGCTGCCTAATCATTTGCACCTTATATTCTAATACCGACGTGATATGAGCAGTCGTCGAACAGTATACACCGTTGTGAGACGCTTACTTAGTATTTAATGATGTTATAAGAAGTGTACGGGATAAGCTGTGTGGTGGAGAACTAACTGGAGAATGATGATGAAAGGTATATGTGTAAACAGTCAAGAAAAAAAATTACATGATACATTTCAAGGTTTTGTCGCGCAGTTTTCTAAAATGACTGGAAACAAAACGTGACAATATACAGTCAAAAGAGCAGGCATCTTTGGAGATTTGAAGAAGTTTCCTTTGAAGTAAGCAGGTTAACAGATTCTAGTGTTACGTCGTTGTGGCGCTGGTGAGTGTTATAAGTGTGTTGTTTAATGACGCTGTCATTCACTTAGATCATATAGCGACGGTAATAGGCGAGTGACTGAACAAATGTGCACAGTTGGTGGAATAACACTGGCGGGGGATATTCGGATTTGTCAGAAGAAAACCAACCCCAGTCACAATTTGTCCACCACGAGTTCCACATCGACTGGCCTGACCTTAGACACTAACTTCCACTTGCTTTTTTTTTTTGGGTTAGTTTGTTCTTGAGAAACAATTTTTGTATAAATCTGTTACGCCTAATAATAACAATGAAAAGAATTCTCACTGTGAGCACATTAGAGGAAAGAGCTATGAGAAAGAAGGTATTTAAAAACAAGAAGCAGAAGTATCATTAGACTTAAACAGTCAATTGTGAGGAGCTACACGTTTTATATTTACTCCTCGTCAGGGGACATTAGGGTGATCAAGTCAAGGAGGGTAAGATGGAAAATTCACATAGCACCCATGGAGGAGAAAAGCATGCAGAGTTCTGTTTGAAATATCTGAAGGAAGTGACCACTTCGAAGAACCAGTTAGTTAGTTAGTTAGTTAGTCAGTCAGTCAGTCAGTCAGTGCATTAGAAACATTACGTTTTTAATCCCAAAGTGCAGTATCTGTGTAGGTTGCAAGACCAGTCCATCTGTGTTCACCATTCAATGGTTTCGCGTTACTAAGTTCCACATACTTAACTGCAGTTCCAAATTTTCAACATTTTGTCGGAAAAGATGTAATAAAAATAATAAGGATTATTTTCGATATTTGAGGTCGTATTTAGAAGGATATATGAGTTATTATTTGCAGCTTCCACTCGGTGTATCGCACATGACATGTGGAGTCTCTTTATCCTGAAAAACCCCAGTTAGGAAAAAATTTACAGATTGAAAGCGCAAATTTTGTGCCTTTAAAAATCATTTTTAAGCTCCTAATCTCCTTTTCTTTTACATATTCTTCTATAATTGTTATGCTTATCCTTTCTTTCCTTTGATAAAATGATTAACTACATCATATTTTATAGCATCGTGGTTTAAACTTGACGATACTGGACACGTAGTACCAAGAAAATGAACAGTGCTGTAATAAGGGAATGTACCGAAATACTGTACATTTATGAGAAACAACATATAACAACGCGTACAGCCTAGCTATGATATACATTAACAAAGCCAAATGAGCGTCAGCTAAGGCAGCACTATTAGATACTGATGATGACGCGAAGATAGGAGTCGAAATTCATGGGTCTCAGGTATTAATTGTACACAGGCGGGTGTCCTGTACAGCTGGACAAAGTTACTTCACAGCCACGCGGTATGTGAAAGCTTAAATTAATGTGACGGTGGGTTACACCTACCGATACAGTCACTGACCAACATACGGTCTGGCTAGTGAATCCCCACTTTAGGTAGGAGAGATTTCTATTTTCGCCACGATGATGGGTGGTAGTGAAGACGCTGAAAATGCAGCTGCTGTACGTTGTGAGACTTTTGCGCGAAAGCTTTTGGCCTGATCCACCTATACTGTGTGACGATGCACTTTAAATATTCTTTCGAAAACAGGGCTTAATAAATTAAGTTGAATACTTTCTGGGATATTTGACGAATTTCCACTGAAAATACTAGGGTTACTTCAGTCGACGTAACATCCTTTGCTGTGTACGGTGCACTTATGTTGCATTTAGTTTCAACGTGCTACGACAGAAGGAAATTAAGTGTGCTTAAATAGGTTGTTAGGTTTAAAATGTAGAGACAATATAATACAGGGTTATGCATAAGTCCGTGAAACATTTTAAAAATTCACAACAAATAAACTACTCAACGGATCATGGTAGTTCTTATGCCGATAGACAGAGAAGCTCTCTACGGTTTTTTTTAACATATTTCACAGATGCTCAATATGTCCACCTTTGGTAATACGGCAGACATCTGTGCGATAGTCCATCTCGTTCCACACGCGTGTCAGCATATCACGTTCGACCAGAGCCACAGCAGCGGTGATACGGTTGCGAAAATCTGGAGATTAGTGGCGAGTGGAGGAACAAAGACAGTGTCCTTCACAAACCCCCAAAAGAAAAAGTCGCACGGGGTTAAATCCGGGGACCGAGGTGGCCACCGCATTAACGCGTCATCTTCTTTTCCTGTACGTCCTATCCACCTTTGTGACAAGTTTCGATTGAGATACCCTCGCACGTCTTTATAGTGAGCCGGAGAGCCGTCCTGTTGAAAGATGTAATCATTACTGTCTTAATTCAACTGTGTCATCAGCCAGTTTTCTAACATGTTTCACGGACGTATGAATAACCCTGTATAATATAATAAGTCATTCTGGTTCGCAAATAACGTTGTCCAGAAAACGGTTCGTAGAAACATATTAAGCTTATCGTAGCCTTTGCCTGACTTACAGAACTCAAGTAGCTGTGACGCTGTCGCAAGTCACTGGTTAATGCCATTCCAGCAACTACACTTGGCGGTGTATAACAGAATAAAGACACGTTAGTTCACGTGGAAGAAATGTTGGGCTGCTTTTATGGTGGTTGATTATAACTTCTGTGTTCACTGCAGCCCCACCCTAAGTCCGTATACTTCTTCACAGGAATTCAGTCAGCATGATCACATTCTGTTCCTTCAGATTCCAGTCTATGTGTTATTCTTATCTATACCTAGGTCTCCAAAGTCATCGCTTAGTTTCAAATTTTCTATTAAATTTTATAAGCATGTATTATTTATCTAATTAACGCTGCCTGCCCATCCCATCTAACCTTTTTCGATTTTATCACTCTAGTAATATTTGGTGACAAGTATTATTTATTATATAGTCTGTTCCATGTGTCACCTGTTATCATATACCTCACATAACATTCACTTTCCAAATCCTACTTCCAAACCATCCTAGCCTACTTTCCCATTCTTACCTTTAATATTCCACGTAGGTCTATAAGTGGTCATATAATTAAAAATTCATATCTTCTCGCTTAAAATAATCCAGCTATATCTGGTAGTTTTCATAATGTAATCAACATCTTTCACGGTTAAAATGTCCTAGCTACATGCAAAACGACAAAAATGACAATTCAACGGGATACCCATTTGCGTAGATCTTTATGGCTGTAACTAATCTTATAAGGACGACATGTTTTGGCTGATTACCATAAGACTTTTATCAGGTCTTATATTTTTATATAACGAATACAACTTTGGAAGAATTAGTGTAAATTTTAATAATAATAATAATAATTTAATTAGTTCCTACTTATTAATGTGCTGAGTCAAAAGCCAGATGACCCATAACAGAAACAGCACAACTTATAAAACACAAATAACAAAGTACAGTACGTAGGACAGTTACGAAACAAACATAAACACAACAAACAGAAGAATTCTTAAATAACTTTTAGGACGCCTAATAATAATGAACAAATAAATATTAATAAGAAACGTAAGTATGACAGTTTGCCTCCTGCAGAAATCTAAGCCACTGCAAACTGAATGTGCCCGTGGCGCACCTGGCGGAGGGACAAGATTTGAAGGCCGGACTGACATGAAACAGAGAAAAGTCTAGGGAGTTTCGGAGTGAGAGCTTGCAGACCAGTACTGTCCATGGAAGATGGACATGGTTTAGAATACAAGAAACATTAATAACAAAAACTGCGTCAAGTTGGTGTCTTCTCTCATGCAGAGTGCATAAATTATTTTAGAGCATTTGCATAACTGTAGTCAATATGACTGGGGGAAAGAATCGATTTTAGCAAATCGCTACAGATTTCCTCTGAATGAGTTTTTCTTATACCCTCTAGAGGTAACTGAATTCAAAACGACAGACGCCTACTCTAATTTAGGTCTAACACTTAAAAAATAGAAAATTATAAAAGACCAAGAGTCGAAAATGAAAAAGTAACATTACGAAAACAATCCAAATGCGAAATAATAATAATAATAATATTTTATCCTTCTTTTCTTAGGACTATTTTCCGATTAACCCCGGACACTCACGGTGGTAGCCGCTTCATCAGTATTTAATTTGATGAAAAATCACTTACACCTATTTAACTTTGTCTAAATGTCTACCTAGATCTATAACTCGCGTTTTATTTATTGTAAGATTAGTAGTAAGAATAAAGAGTTCTGCCGACGGATAACCAGTTTCTTTACAGAGGCTAGTACATCCCACAACGGGGTGCCTTCCGCGAACGCTGCTGCTTCTTCATGGCTGTCATCGACTCTTTGCTCACCATGTCCGCAGCCGCCTCTCATATCTCGAGGTCGCCTCATTCATCGCTACGCGATTACCTCACGCTACGTCATGATGACCGCGTCTCAGTTACCACGCGCAAATGAGTCCCAAGATAGCCGATAATCTTCATACTGTTCCCCACAGCCGCCTTAAATCAGAAACAACTTCCTGTGATATCTCAAAACCGTTGAAGTGACCCGCACAGGACAAAGGCCGGCCCGCATTTTACCTGCCAGTTATGTCATCTGTTCCGCGTAGTTAGCAGCGTCGGCTGTTACCGAATTTCGCGCTGTAGATGTACGGCTTCTGCTTGGTGTCCGGGTGGGCCGGACACTCTATGCTGAAAAAGAAGTGTGTGATTATCCTCAGTTGCTCCTCTTAAGTGCTAACGTATTCTTAGTACTGCTTTCTTGTGAAATAATCTTTCGTAAACATACTGTCATCGCAGTGCTAAAATGGCTTAGGTATTTCATCAGATGTCGTTAAATAATTCACGAATAAGTTAACAGACCTAAATTAGATACCTAACTGCATGCACCAGAGTCCTTCTTGAGACGTTAGTGTTTCCTCCGCTATGCAAGAAATTCTCCACATTTTATGTAACCCGGAAGTTCATGACCGTGTTCATAAGCTGCGGCCACTCGTCCATATCATGAGCCAGATCATCACTTCGCCTTCCCATCCTATTTCTTTAATATGCATTTCAATATTATCGTCTCATGCACGCCTAGACTTTCCAAATGGTCCCTTGCCTTTAGGTTTCCCTCGAAAACGTCTATGCATTTCTGTTCTCCCCAATTTATTATTTTGTAACATGTTAACTTTTTTACGGTGAAGAGGTTTCAGCCCCTTATAAACCCTCAAAACGAAGGACCACCCCTTGTCGATTGTTAGTGACTGCTTCTTCAATATACTCACAGGTATTCTATGTATATGGCAGGCATATCCTTCGTCCGCAACCCGAGGGCGTGTCATGCTGCGGCGACAGAAGTCTTGCTGTGATCCATCAAAAAATGATGAATAATTATTCAGTAGCACACAACAGTCCGCCACTAACTCGCCGAACAGATTTTTTTTAGACATGGTGCTCTGCATTTCATTCGGAATGCGTCGTCTTTGCAGCCTTTTCTGAGCTTAAAGTGCTCTGAAATCCACTTTGTCCCCAGGAATATCTTGCTATACTACATGACAAAAGGCCTAATTGCACACAATTCATGTGCATCCTTCATCTCATGTGTCGCTGTATTTACCCCTTAGCATAAGAAAATGGCGAAAGAATTGAACATTTCTATGAATTATAAGGACATTGTTGACTGCTTGAGATCCACTGCGACTAAAAAATGTGTATAAATGAAACCTAACAGCAGAGACCGGGTAGGCAAACATTTGTTTGACATGTTTCGTATTAAGTATGTTTGAAGCAAGGACATGTTTAACAGCCATTACTTTCTAATTTTATTTTAGGATAGGCCATGTGGAAGGTTTAGGCAAACCATGAGGGCTTGAAACTAAATGGTACACATCATCTTCTAGTTGGTGTTGATGTTCTTAATACATATATTGGGCGGAGCCTAACATGCTAAAGGAGAACAAGAAGCTTTACTAGTCGCTAGTAAGGAGACTGGTATAGAAGTAAATGCTGAGAAAACTAAGTACATGGTCATGTCTCGAGATCGGCATGCAGGACATAATCACAACAAGTAGATAGATAATAAATACTTTGAAAATGTGAAACACTTCAAGTATTTGGAGACAGCACTAACAAATAGAAATTCCATTCATGAAGAAATAAATAAATCAGAGATTGCTTGCTATCATTCGGTGCAGTAACTTTTGTCTTTCAGTTTGCTATAAAAAATAACAGTATTAGGATACACAGAACTGTAACATTGCCTGATGTTTATATGGTCTGTCACATTGAGCGAGCAACGTGGGCTGAGGTGTTCGAGAATAGGTTGCTGAGGAAGGTATTTTGACGTAAGAGGAACGAGGTGACATAAATAACGAGGAGCTTAATGATTTGTACCCCTATCCAAATAGTATTCGGGTGATCAAACCAAGAAGAATGGCATTGGCGGGGCTTGTGGCACGTTCGGGAGACAGAAGTGCGTACAGGGTTTTGATGGGGAGACCTGAGGGAGAGAGAGAGACCATGTGGAGGATCTAAGGCGTAGATGGGAGTATAATAGTAAAGTGGATATTCGGGAAGTGGGATGTGGAGGCATGGACTGGATTGATCTGACTGAGGATAGGGACAGGTGGTAGGCGCATGTGACTTCGGTGATAAACTTTCGGGTTCCATAAAATGCTGGGAATTTCTTGGCTAGCTGAGGACCAGTTACCTTCTCAGAAGTACTTTGCTCCATGGAGTTAGTAAGAGTTTAGGTTCAGTTGGTGTCACACCAGTCTGTATTGTGAAGTGTGCTTTATGTACCTACCAGCACCGTGCGTAATCAAAGATACTTAGAAATGAAATATTTGTTTTGGAGTTTTATTAAATTTTTGTGTCAGGTCCGTTCATGGCCGACGAGAGATTCATTTAACACCATTGAGCTTAGGCACTGGACCAGTGAGTTGAGGATGGAAGAGTGTCCAGTCTAGTCGACACCATGTGCAGGGCTTCTCTGCTAAACAAACAGTCCAACCATGCAGTGCGAGACAAAGCTTGTCTCTCTAACGCTGTTTGCCCGCTTCTGGACTGCGCCTAGGGAATTCTGTTGTTGCTTTTCATATGAGGGGGAAAGCTGTCTTTACTTGTTAGTTATTTATGAGCGTAAACATGAGTTCCTAGTTTGATCTGTGAACGAGGACAATAGCTTGCACCCGCTATGTACTGGAAATATGTGAAGCGAGAGGTTTGGCTCAATCTACGAAAACTGGCGTGGAAACCTTATTTTGTTTTATGGATAATATTTTATGTTTGGAAGGGGGTTTTCAGGGTATATTCTCTGCCCCTTCAGATAGCACAATCCCACTGTTTAGTATAAAACGGACCGATGTCCCGTGACGAGACAAAATGAGAAAGTTATTTGTGATTTCCTAAGGATTTCTGGGAATATTTTTAAAAATTTTCCTTAATTTTCTTTTTTTACCAATAACGTCTTTGTTGCGCTAACTGAAGGAACTTGTAGTCAGAAGGTAGCAGGTTTGAATTTCGCCCAGGGACATGACTAACCGCCGTTCCCGTGAACGCGCGGTCTAAGGTGTGGGTCTGCAGCCGCTTCATTACTGTAATCGCGGGTCTGAATTCCATTGAATGTATGAATGTTCCTCTCTTTTGTTTGTTGTATTGTGTAGATGGCGGCCTCTGCGACGGACTGATCACTCGTCCAGAGGAGTCCTGCTGGGAGTGTGTGTGTGTGTGTGTGTGTGTGTGTGTGCGCGCGCGCGCGCGCGCGTGTTGTGTACAATTGTGTGTGACCTAGAAACCTAAAAAAAAAGTGGCCTTAGTCCGATTTGGGCTGGCTGAAGTATTTCATCATTCTTCGTACCTTTCTAAAAGAATTATAACAGAGCTGTCTGATCTTGACTAACTTCATCGACTTCCTGACAACTAGGCATTAGTAAAGGTTGGATTTCCTTCGCAAGTGTTTTACGTAACAGTGGCTAATAAAAAATTCGACAAGTAACTTATCAAACAATGAGAAATGTTCTTATTATTTTGCATATTTTCATTATTATTATTATTATTAGCGTCTGAAGCGTAATCTATACATGGGTTCAAAGGCTTAGACTACTACACCCGTTTGGATTTTTTTTGACAGTTATATCACAGGTCATGACAGGAAATTGTGTACAAGTGATAGGATATGTAGATACACAGACTTAAGTTAGGCTTAAATGTTTCGTTATCGTAAGGCACTAGCTTAAAAATGCTCTGAACTTTTTAAATGTATCAAATAAAAATGAACGGGCTACGCCGGCGGGAACTTTCTGTTCCTGGTAGGGCCTCCCAAGCCGGACAGGACGTAAGAGAGATGCCAGAATAAGAGAGAGAAACTGGTCCTCCAAGAATGGGGGTTTTGCGGATGGGTTCGTAACCCTCCCAAGGAAACAAAGCACTTATAAGTAAAGACGCACAGCCTTGGACAACCACCTTGAAAGAATGGACAACACCAGACTCCCGAAACGCACCCTCAACTAAAAATCTCGAGGAAGAAGAGACCGTGGACGCCCCAGGAAACGATGGCAACGGTCGATGCCGGAACAGGTCAAACGACCTAATCCACGGAAGAAGAAGAAGAAGAAGACGATGATGATGATGAAATAAAAATGAAGAGAAGAATTGGTGTGGGTTATTAGAAACCCTTCTGTTTTCGAAAACAATCGTGTTATTAATATATTATAAACAAAACCAGATCTAACTGGGAGTGTGTCACAGCGCGGTGATATGTAGGGACACTTTGTGATCCACAGCACGCGGCTGCGTCGTCACTTGTCCACATAAGGTTTCAAAATGTGTCTGTTCTGTGCTTACTGGATCCAGCAAAAAGATTCCGTTGTTATGTCACACTAATCAGATGTAAACATTTTTTGACACTCAGAGAACCGTGCATCGTGATATATTCTTATAAAAAAAGCCACAAAAATGCACTGTTTCTCAACTTTATTTTGGTAAAGAACTCTACGTGTTTCGGACAGACTTATTGTCCATCCCGACCTCGCTAGCAGACAGTATGACAAATACCAGTTGCTGTGAATTCAGTATTAAGACTCCTGATGATGGACAGTAAGTCTGTCCGAAACATGTAGAGTTCTTTACCAAAATAAAGTTGAGAAATAGTGCGTCTTGTTGGCTTTTATTATAAGAATAGATTGAACAGTCACAGAACATCGCAAGCATCCCAAACAGACCAGGATGTCAGGGCACAGCCCTTCACTTTTGACAATGGTATCGCTGCCACAAACGGCTGCCTTAGTAACACGACAAAGTCTAAACTTCAGGCGAGTGCAACGACCACAAAAAACTGGAAATAATACTGTCAAAAGGCAACATCCAGGAATGTTGCAATTTGCTGTAGTGTCATATTCTAAGGGGAAAAACGTGTATTGCAGAAGCCTGAAAACACGATGGGTAATAAACTGTTTTAATCTGAGTGGGATGAGTAAGTGACCAGCTGACCATATGGCATAGCGCAATACCGAGTGATGTATAAGATTCGAGAAGTAGAAGTACTGCAAATTTAAGATAAGCTGGACATGTAGCTCGGATTGGGATACACAGATTATAGTCAAACGGAGAAATAAATGGGAAGATAACAGGATAAAATTAAGTGTGGTAGGTGTAAGCTTAGGACCGTGTCTAGTTCAAGATGCACGTTTTGTGTAATTATGAAATTAGCGTAATTTATTTTCTGTTTCAGGTAAGAAGCTGAAATGATGTTTATCTGGAAAGGGACAGTTCGTAAGTAGAATTTAAGTTTTCACGTTTTTTACTCTGTTCATTGGATCATTCGTCACAATAGCGAAGATTTCTCGTCAGCCCAGTATCTTGCAATCCCCACAGCGAACGGAGACTGCAGTAAGACATTAATACGGGAATCTGTTTCAGTTACACCTATTTGCTTCAGAGAATCACACAGGATAATTTTTAGTTCGAAATGCAACCGGTTACCTTTGCCGTATGCTGTGTTTATTATTTGGCTTCTTTTAGTAGGGGGTGTCAGTTTGAACAATTGTCTAGCACCGTATGTTATAGGTAATAATACTGATTGATTACTTGAACTCCTTACTGATTTTCGCAGTCATTATTTGTGAAGAGAAATGTGGGATATATTATGCCACCTGCCGTAACTGCCTACCTGCACTAATTAACATCTACAATCACGAACGTAAGAAGTGAATAAGATCGAGTTTATCACGTCTCCGAACGTGAACATCATAGTCTGCCGTGAGAGTGGGCTTATGAGTACCTGTCATATTTAAATGTCACCCGTTATTGTTGTATCTATATCTTGGTCTGCCAAGTATCTCTTCTCTACAAGGTTATCCATTACTCCACATACCTATTATGTCAACTCATCCTGACTTTTCAACGGAATAGCCTAATTAACATGCAATTAAAATGATAATATAATGGTAGGCTAGTCTTTGTCGCTAGTTTAACAGTTTTTGTTAGAGTTTCTCTTCTTAGAGTTCTCGAAATTAATGCTCCTGCAGGTTCCGAAAGATGTGTAGTAATGATGTAATTTGTTTCAGAGAACAAATGCGTTTGAGGCTTGCTCCGCTCTTATCAACTGCCTAACTACAAACATTTTTAACTCTGTGCATTTTACATGATTCTGCAATTAACCAGCCCGTCTTTAGACATATTTTGGGGTCACTTGCTTCAGTTAGTGTTCCCCTTGATCAAGTGGCAACGTCTCTGGCATCGTTGTATTGCGGGATTGCTGACATTACGGATGGGAACTGATAAAAGGCATGAAACTTCAGCGTGGATGTAAACTGGCTGTTGGGAGGAGCAGTCTGTAGGCACGCAGGAGTGCTGACGTTTCTGTACTATATCGCAGTTATCTCTTGTTCTTGGTACAAATGATATACACGACGTTTCGTCCTCAAATATTTTATTCCTTGCATGTTCAGTTCAGTGACGATGATTAGGTGAGAAATCGGAACCTTTTAAATGGCAGATTATTATTCAAGTCACTAGACTGGTGGGCGATCGCAACAGTACCTGTTAACATAAAATTAAGCTAGAACAAGCAATACCATTACACCAGTTATCTGAAGACAGGACATATTACGTAAACGCTCGAAACTATGTGTTGGCCTGGACAAGCAGTACACCTCCCTGTCAAACAATGGACCAACAGACAGTATACAAACAGTATACCTCACTGTCAGACAGTGGACCGTATGGAATACAATATTGCCATTATGAACCGAGTATTTTACGGACATCACATAGATTGCTTCTGATTTTCGCACAATTTTTAAACGTCCTATAGTAATACACAGCGCCTAGCTCTTTAAAGGCAGAGTCCTCTTAGCCGCAGCCGTTTTATATTCATTGCCTTTGATATCTATCAACAGCATCACAACAGCCGTGGTACGACCCACTGTGTCACTGTATGGTGCAAAATGTGAAGGCGTAAGACTGATTGAGCTGGTTTTCCCCTAATCGTGAGTGTGTAAACTGACAGCTACACTGCCGGACATCTTACACTAAGCACAAGTTCAATAGATTGACTGCATAGAGATACTAATTGCAGCGGGTGGAATTGGCGTACAGCAGTTCGACATGCATCGCGCCAGCATGTAAGTTGGGGGAGGGGGGCAATGTGGGGCCCATGTGTCTAGCCGCGTGGTCCACAGGAAGGAGTGGTCCCGGAGTATCAGAGGGCGTGGCAGGCCCCTGCGCGCATCCCACTAGCGCATCAACCCACTTTTTCCTTCGACCCAAATGTGTCTGTCTTGCTAAAAACCTTTGCCAGCTAGACTGCCTGCCTCCTACTGCCAACCTGTGCCAGTTCTCGTACCCATCTTCTCAGCCTGCTACCATCACATACTTCCGGACGTCCTTGGTCCATCGTCCGGTGGCTTAACACACTGCGTTTCTTAGCTTTGACCGAGCCGCCAGTTGCTGCTCACAGGAGTCTGCATGAACACGCAAAACTTGTAATATCGTAACATCGCTAAATAATCACAAGGAAACATTTCTAGCTGAAGAAGAGGAATCGTCACGCCGCACACCATTTCACCCCATGCTGGCCAACACTTCCCTGCAAGTGCCGTCCCACAGCATCTACTAGCTGAGCTAATATTGCCCACACCCCCTCGACCCTTGACCTCCCACTACCCCAATCACAGCCATCTCCCTCTCTCAGCCAGTTTTCGCGCCGGGTCAATGCAGTGGGTAGTAAATTTGAAACAACACAGATCCTGCGTTAGTACGCGAGCAAAACTGAAGACACGCATCACCCGTCTTGTATGGGAGATGGCTTCCTATCCGGCTCTCAGTCAGGTAAGTGCGTAGACAGCGTGTGTTTTATCCATGTGAACAGAGCGGCAAAATTCTTCGTGGGAGGAGTTTTGATGCTCCCTCCACCCACCCAGCAAGTTCCCCCACCAACCCCTTTTCTTCTCCAGCATCTACCCCAAAAAGATCATATACAACAACCTCCTTGAACTGCAGCATCTTCCCTCCCCACCCCACTTCGAAACGTGACCCAGCGGCGTCAACACAAGTACATATGGTTCTCTTTTATAATTTCCGCGAGTGTTCTGTGACGTCACGTTGTAAATTACAATTCTCGCGTTTCCTTCCATCGCTAGCCCTCTCGCCTTCCAAACGTTACGCTCGTGGTCATACAGTATCTGCTGCAATACCTCCGCCTGGCTCTCCATCCCGTTCCACTCCCACATCGTCTCCCCTCGTCCTCTCCTAACAAAGATCCGACGGGTTTGCGATTCAATAGTTCCGTTCGACCGTCCGTCCGTCCGTTCGTCCGTCCGTCTGTCTACCACTCCCAACTAATTAAGCCCGTTAAGCTGCCATGAAATGCAAATTACGTTAGAAAGACGACGCCCCGCGTCAAGCGAGTGAGACTTTCTCGGAAAGATTACTTAGCTAGCGATATGAAGCTGGTCTTATGACATTTCCTTGATAAGCATATTATAATGTAAAGAAGGCAGGCACATCAATAACTCGTCTGTTATTGTTTAGGGAAGCAATCGATTAAGGTACTGTTACGTGATAAAGTAGAAGACGGAGGAAGGGACGGAGAAGAGGAACAAAGGAAACAGAGTGATAAGAGAATGGCGTTATAGTTTTTACGGGGATGCGGGACTGTGATACCACGCTACATAGAAAGTGTATACACATTGTCTATTAGAAATCGAATGCCACTTTCAGAACGTTTTTTTCGCGTGTGACTATTTCTTATGGCGTGATAATGTGTAGTGACATACTGAAGTACGTGTTTCATATACAGCCCGTGTTAGCAGACACATGGTTTTGTCTCATTGCAAGCAGCCACCCTCTGAGTGGTGAATTCTAGTAACGTGTTCAGGATGGCGGAATTTCGAAGTAAAAGTAGTAACATAAAACTTGAGTTGTTCTTTAGATCAGGAGGTTTTTCGCTGGCTTCTAGTCGGGGAGGCTAGACTTCACTCCCAGTAGAGTTCGTGTGGGATTTGTGGTGAAGAAAGTGGCACTGAGGCAGGCCGTCTCCAAGAATTTCTGTTTGCCCGTGTAAATTATCATTCCACTTAGGTTCCGTGTTCACCCTCATCCAGGGCAGGTATAATAGACTCATTTTGGGCCTAGTGCCTGTCTGCCCCCTTGCACAACTCAAACAAGAAGAAGGTCTGGGACAATCTTTTGAGATAACTAATATCTTTAAATAAAAAAAGTGAAATATCTCTGCTAAACATAAATATCTTGCTTAGTACTGCTATAAAATAACGTTTATACCTGACGAAAATTATCATAATTGAAATAAAGTGAAATGCCAACTTGAAGCAACAAGGTAATTTTATTGATATATTCTTAGCTCGATATTTTTCGGGAACATACGCCCATCATCGGGAGCATTAGATGTTGAGTTGCAGCATACGGTTTTCTGCACCGAGTTTGTGGATGGGTGGTGGTCTTATGGTCGTGTGTACAGTGCGGATGGTGCACGGCACCATCCGCTCCGTACACACGACCTACGCAGCGGCTCTCAAGACCACCACCCATCCAAAAACTCGGTGCAGAAAACCATATGCTGCAACTCAGCATCTAATGCTCCTGATGATGGGCGTATGTACCCGAAACATGTCGAGCTAA
>Ga0123354_10008605_pt1 | contig 15536 bp, 4 predicted proteins | sample TergutLab28metaG_2_FD_97872 | JGI IMG/M metagenome (GOLD analysis project Ga0123354, IMG submission 97872) | Labiotermes labralis P4 segment gut microbial communities from Petit-Saut dam, French Guiana - Lab288 P4 | ecosystem: Host-associated > Arthropoda: Insects > Digestive system > Gut ...
ACACACACCCACCCACACACACACACACACACACACACACACACACCCACCCACACACACACACATCATAGCAATTTATTTTAAACCAGGTGAATAAATTGTGGCTTATTTTGACGTAAATATCAGGCATTCGTCAAACATATTCTGCAACCGAGCAAAGCACATGGTTCGTTTCATAATATCAGGAGGCTTATTGTTTGGTAGCTTTGAATTGAGTGTACCTTGCTCAGCCAAGCATTTAACGAGACCCCATGCTTGTGAACTCCAATAAAGTTAAGTTATTTAAAGTTACACAGTTGTTGTTGAGTGCACTTGTGTTCAAGGAACAAGGCTGTGGTATGCCGAGACTTGACTTTCACCACCACCACTACACCAACACAAACTTTGTTCTTTGTTATTTATGTTGCCTCTCTTGAAATACCTGGTTTAACTATTTCCAAGGAATTTCTGTAGGGAGTAAACCTCACTTTTTTCATGTTTTCCTGTGTAATAAACTTGCTCAGTGCGCCTTAACGGAGCTAATTTTAAATGTCGTTTGAAAGTGATAATAATTTTGCTTTAGTACACACAATACGAAAAAGAACTACTAGTTTTAGTTGCAGCATATTGTTTTTAATTTCATATCTCGGAACTGGATTAGGGATGTCGAAATATGATCCTGTATTTCTAGTGCCAGTTTTTGTTCATGACGCAACAATATAGTTTGTCTACGTGTCATTTTAGCCCGTTCTGCAGGCCTGAATTTACAGAAGGAGGAGAGGACCTTGGTAGAGGTCTCTGCGACATACCGATCCCTCGTCGAGGGTCGTACCGCGTGCGTATTCGCCACTGAGTGTGACACAGTACAACAATCACCCTCTGCAACTAAGATAAGAGGGCAGGAGAGGCCGGACTAAAAAGTAAAAGCAAATTACCTGCATCTATGAATGTATTAAATGAACAGCGTCGTATCGCCTCCACAACCACATCTTCGCAGTGAACTATGAGTAGGATGGGCGCTTTAAAAGACGCAACATCGAATCTACGCAAAACACTGCATCCAGTAATTTTCTTATTTAAATTTGGTAGAGTATTTAGTAGCTATGCGACATCGTGTCGAGTAATCTGGCAGAATATATGTGTGTGTGTGTGTGTGTGTGTGTGTGTGTGTGTGAGTGTGTGTGTGTGTGTGCGCGCGCGTAAAGAATCGGAAATCTTGATTGTCAAATTGTTTTCTATTTTCTTGTGTTTTTCTTTTCGCATTTTGTCTACTTTTCGATTCAGGTTTAAAACATCAGTACTGGAAAGGGCCTTTCTCCTATTAAAATTGATATCACCGTGCAATTTAACACATTTTAATATATTTTGTTTCATATCAGTGCTTCTTTGACGGCATAACTTTGAGGAAACGTAATAAAGGTATTGTTTGTCTCTTCAGGAACGATGATTTTAGTTGGCCCCTACTGCGTGATATCACATCCCAGGAGACATCAGTCTCTATATATAAAATCACAACTGTTCTTATCTCTTGTTACTATGTCCCCATGAAACAAGTTATTATTACAATTATGGATACGACGGGCTGGTTCGTGTGATGTTATGTCCTTGTAAGGCGGTCGCTATCGAGATTACATTTGGGCCACTGGGGTTCACTGATTATCGCAAGCAAATGTCCACACGTCATAGTGTGCATACTCTCTCGTTACCGTGATTTTTGTAAGAGAGTGTGAGACGGCATACAGTAGCTGGAAGTGTTTCACTGTAATTTAGCCCAGTGTTTCTCAACATTTGTGAGACCGCGGCCCGCTAAATTCTTTTTTCATAGGACGAAGTTCCGGTCCCAACAGATTTACTCGTAAATACCTTCTAATATAAGTATTAATAATTAATTATGGCATAATCATAAAGAGTATTAGTACACTTATGTATACGATTTGGCACGTTGACAAATATAAAATTACATTTAAATTAGTTATCAATCACTGGACTAATGAAATCTTGCGGCATGTTGTAGTTTCCTCAGGCCAACATCCGGGTCTGAGTTTTTCGACACATTCAAGAATATTTTTCTCCTCAGAATATTTCCACTATAAAATATTTATTCATGAAAATTGCTTAGAAAACTAAAATGACGAACTCCAGGGGAACATCTCGCGGTCCGGTATAATTGATGCCAGGGTCCGGTACCGGGCCGCGGCCCGGCGGTTAAGAAACACTGATTTAGCCTAGAATAACATCGGAGATTTTAGGACAAGTTCCTCTCTCACAGCTTTCTTCGAAGTTCCAGCAGGCTACACACTAAATTTAATATAAAATAAATCAATTTATTAATATTTCTGAACATATATTGTGATTTTAATTTACCTTATCAACATTAGTTAATCTCATATACTGAGCCATTCTTCCTAGTTCCTCTAGTTTTCAAGGCTTATTACCTGATTTTTGTGGCCTTATGGGGAGCCTGTTTAGCCCCGGTTGGTTTAGTGACTACGCTGGATACTGAACGAAATCGGGTTTAAATTCCAACGGGAACAATTTTTTTTCTCTTCTCCGAATCATCCATTCCGAATGTGGAGCTCATCCAGTATCGTATTCAGTGGACACCAGCTGTGTTTTGTGGGGTAAAGTGGCCAGGGCGTGCGGTTAACCACTCAGTTTCAAATAGCCCCGAGGCTGAAAATGGGTCGAGCTTGGCACCTGCTCCCCTGTGTGTCAAATGTGATATATTATTTTGAATATATGTTCTCTTCTGAAGGAATTGCAGGGTTTTTTTGGGGGTATAATGCCGAACCCGGTGGCCGTTTGGTTTAAGGCGTGGGTATACGGCCGTTCGGTTGCTGGGATTGTGAGTTCGAATCCCACTGAAGGCATTGATGTTTGTCTTTATTGAGTGTTTTGTGTTGTCAGGTAGAGATCTTTGCGTCGGGCTGATCACCCGTCCAGAGGAGTTCTACCGAGCGTGTTGTGTCCAGTAAGTTTGATAGGGAAGCCCCGTGAGGGGAGGACATGACACGGAATCGGGTCGAAGAGCCACAGGAAAAAGAAATTCAGATTTCAAATATGTTAAATTTTAATGAAGGATTCACCAAAATTTAAACTTATAAAACCTGCAGTTAATATAAAAATTATTGAAACGTTAATTCCTGCTTCAGGGATAAGGAAACGCCACTGCAAAGCTAAGAAGCGTCAGTTAACTCTGTTTAAAAAATGAGTGTTTCTTCTCAGGCACGTGTATGTTTTGGGAGGAATGTAAACATTTCATTTTATATATTAAATTAACTGAAAGTTTTGCAACCACTGCGATTTAAATCGTTAATTTTTCTCATAACATTACGAAACGAAACTTACAAGACCAAATCGTTAACATGTCGTTTTATCTGACACCAGTTGATGTATGTTCAAACAAAAATTAAAGCAGCCTATTATTAATGGATAATTAGTGACGACATTTTTTTATTTTATACTATGACCAACAATGCACAATTATTTAACAAATTATCACACTCCTACATGTTTGGACACTATTGTGTCATCCTCAGGAAGCTTATAATCAATACCTTACCAAGTTACACATGTATTTCAAATGCAGCTCCATGAGGATGACACGAAAGTGTCGAAACATATAGCAGTGTGATAATTTGTGAAATAATTGTGCATTTGTTGGTCATAGTACAAAATAATAAAAGATGCAAAGAACACGTATTATAATAATAAAAAATAATGACGTCATCTTGTTCAGGTAATTCTAACTCGTGTCTCCTGACTGCAATACGTTAGACTTTATTTCGCGTCACTGTTGAGGAAAAGGAGCCGTGTGAAAACATGCTACTGAAGTCGAAGCCCTTAACATGCCAGAATGTTCAGACGTGCCGCAGCTGTCCGTTCACCTTAACATTCAAAGCACCTTTCTGTGATTCAAGATGATGTCCGCTAAACATGGCGCCAGTCACGTTTTCCTACCTACGATATGTTAACTTCCACAACGTATATCATGTTACTCTACCACAAGTGTATGTTCTTCGAATGTAAAGTCATGATACTCGTAATCTCTTCTTAATTTTATTACAGACGCATGTCATGTACGACCGGAATAATACATTTCATTTTCTTTAATTGTATGCTTAACTAAACCCTCGTAGCAACGTCCTACTTCAGAAGTTAATAATGGCTAACATTTTCTAGAAATTCTTAACCCATTTAAGTATGCAAAAATTTCGTAACGGATGCACAAATTGATGTCGTTTATACGTAGCATGATCAGGTTGATTCCACTCTATATTTATGCATTAGAAAAATGGGAAATGAATTCATAATTTCAGACACACACACACACCCCACACACACACACACACCCCACACACACACACCCACACACACACACCCCACACACACCCACACACACCCCACACCCACACACACACACACACACACACCCACCCACACACACCCCCACACACACCCCCCCCCACCCCCCCACACCCACACACCCACACACACACACACACCCACACACACCACACACCACACATACACACACACACACACACCACACACACACACAAGCGCGCGCGTCTCAGGCAGAAGGGCCAGTTGGGGTAACTGGGTGATTATGAGAGGGTAATACTACAGTTCAGACAAATTCCCCTGAGCATAACTTGCCTGACACCTTCGTTTTGTAACTGCCATTACGTTCCAAATTCTTGAATACTTCATGGAGAATTACTGCTTATTTTAACACTCCCTGCAAAATATTCTGCACGATCACCCTTTTTAAATTTGTTGTCCGGACGTTCTCATATTGGTAGGTGATCCTCTTTAGGGAAACGGGTGTGGTTCGCCGAATCACATATAGTTGTATTTATTTCTTTGTTACTTGTTGTTTTATTTACTCGATTTATTGTTGTTAAAGTGAAAAAAGGCGCGCTGTATCAAGTTAAACAACTAAATCATGTTTATTACAATAACACAGTCACTTGTACACCCACGTACACGACACTCGTACGCGACTGACTTCCTTACTGGACTGCTAGCGTCCGTTATCAGCTCCTAACGTTTTCTCATTTAAATCTCTCCCCTCCTACCTATCACCAACCGTTCTGAATATACGTTGACAGATTAACTTAACAACGCATGCCATGAGCCGTCCATAACTGACGCCAGCAATCCTAAGAAACAACTATACTAAAAACGATCGGCTAGAATATCTGTGAATCATAAAAACAGATTTACGTACTAGACTATCATCGATATGCTGTTAGCGGGGAAACTTTCAATCGATAAGTCTCAAAAGTCGATATTTGACTTTAAAATCGAACGTGATCTGTGATCGATAGCCTTCTGTTTCTTCAGCCTCAGCTCTTACCATTGAGGGAATATAGTCTGCCTCAAATATTAAGACCAATCAAAGGTGCATTGTGGTTCGTGTAGAGTGCCTGTTATTTTTATCCTGTTTTAACCAAAATCGTAATGTGTCGGCTGATGTTATTAAAAGGTATCAACATAATTTAATAACGTGTGTGCTGTAGTAGTCAGTCTGTTCCGTAGGGAGAGCACACTATAGATGGACACACAGAGAACGGTATGACAATTTCCGTTGGGCGCTTTTCGCTGATATCTTGGCAACGCATCATAAAATGGATCCTCAAAGATTCTGATGAAATTTTTCGAGTGAAGCATCCCCGTTTTTATTAATTAATATAGTATATAAATTTATAGTCTTAACACGACTTAATTATGTAAACTATATTTTTAATTAAAATAACATAGCAGCTACATGTTGCTGTTTTCATGAAGCCATCTTCAGGCTGGAACTTAAAGGTTTTTTTATATACAATTGGCAACGCTTTGAAATTACGAAATATCGCAGCTGCTGTGTTCATTTTATGAGAAAGTATATTTATATAATAAAGTTGTGTTAGACTGTAAGTTTATATATTTTGTGAATGGGATGCAATATTGTGGAATTAATCTAAGTAAATCAGAACGGACCCCCGTGGTAAAGGATCGTAAAAACGGGTATGAGACTTCGGTTTCTAAAAAAGATGGGGAAATTGTTTTACCAGAGCGAAAATATTCTTTGCATGTCTACACTTTTGGTATTCGTTTGTTCTTGTGTCTGTGTCACATATAGTAAATCGCTTGTAATTATAACTGTTTCTGTCCGTCTGTCTGTCATCATCTTCATCATCATCATCATTACTGATTGCAATTGATTTGCCACTCGGTGGCAGTAGTCCTTACACCAGTACAGACAAAACTAATAAGAATCAATAAACATAAACGAAACAAAACAAAAAACACAGTACAAACAATACAAAACAGGTAAATACAAGTACACATACGTTCAAAAAAAATACACTTTTCTGCGTGTGTGAAGGAAGACATGTTCCTTGGCTTCAACTAAGAATTTGGCATATCTTACTGTCTACAAGTCCGGACAGCCCTTCACCTAGCTGAACAAAAATACCACATATACAGTCCCTTCGGTTGGAAAGGGTTGTCATTCCGTTTTGCAGCGTCGCCATAGTCACCTTCATTATCAGCAGCCCCACCAGCCGCAATAAGCTGCTTGTTGCTGACTTCTTCTTAGAGTGTTGTTTATTCTGTCTGGCATCTCTACAAGTATTGAAACATTCGGTTGATATAACGTCACTAAACAGCCGTGAAACCATTCTCATAATTTTTCTATTTCCTATATTCCTTCTCTCTACCTTTCTTCTATTTTTTTCGCTTATATCCTTTTTTTTTGTATTTGTTGAGGAAATAATACAGGATGTCCCACTCGCTACCTAACCAGGGATTTCTTTAATAATTTTACCACTAGTTAGGATATTGCAACGACTATAGACACACACTATAGACACATTCCTATTCATTTCTCACACAACGAACGTACTCCTGTTCAAATTTCGTTGCAATATCTTCATTGGTGTTAGAATTATTAAAGAAATGCCGGGTTCAGTAGCGAGTTGGACACCCTATAGAACGTAACGATATTAAGATTACTGTTTAATTAAGCGGGTTCAGTGTAAGGAATTAAAATTTCAGAATATCACCAGTAAAATGTCACTAAATAGAGCCTCCTTACTTGTTCAAAAATGACATCTGCTAGGTGTTCTCCCAGGCAAGCAGTACGTTCCAGTAACTGTGATCAGAAAATAACCGCACCAACACAAAGACACACAACTTTCCCCCTAAATTGCAGTACGTTAGTTACAGTTCAGTTCTGAATACCATCACGTTTTGGACAAAAGATCGCTCCAAGGACGAAATTAGAGCTACTGATAAATGTCTACTGCGAATTTTTGGCTAAACGCTGATCACAATTACAGGGATGGGTTTCATGCCAAGTAAACCACTTAGGAAATATAATTTTAAAATGGGTATATTAAATTTCATTTTACTATTAACGCTCCGTAATTTTTGTTTCTTATATTCAAACTGATTCGCCAAAACAGCGATCTGAAATTCTTATAATGAAACCAACTAGACGCACTAATTTCTCAAATTTATGTTTGGAATTAAACTCTACATTTTTCGGACAGTTCCTCTGTCCATCATCAGGAGTTTTTCACTGTACGCACTATTGCTGTGTATACAGTGGAAAACTCCTGTTCATGGACAGAGGAACTGTCCGAAACATGTAGAGTTTCATTCCAAAACTTAATTTGAAATATTAGTGCGTCTAGTTGGTTTTATTATAAGAATTTATAACGATGCACGGACACCTGAACTTTAAAAGCGGTCTGAAAATCGTCACATCCTGTTGCCGAATTCTGTATGTACCGGGTGGCGTAGAAGCCACAAGACACATTACTCTTGCGTCATCCTGTACATTTTAGTCGTAAGGTAGATTCCGATTTCAGACATTTTATATGGGCTATGTTTGTACAGTTGGTTTATTTATTTGTGAGGCTGCTTGTACGTGTATGTGGGAGAATCCGCTATCGTGTTGTGTGTGATGATGGCTGGCGTTTGATCATCTGGGCTAACGCCTGAGTTATGTAACTTGCTGACTGCTGATGCCAGATGTCTCTGCGTTCGCATATTATTAGCGTTTATCTTTCTGAAAGTCCGGGTTTATACCTTACTACTGGGCGTTGTGACTGAAGATTTATCTTAAAGAATTCAAGAGAAACAGTTGAAAGTAACTTCTTTCTTTTTTATTTTGTTGGATAACTGGTGAGTTTTAAAACTACATAAATGCGCGTGTCAGATGTTGAACAACTTTCGAAACTGCGCCAAGTTTATGTCAGTAACGGAAGTACCAAGTACGAAGTACGTACATGCGAAATGAGTACAGAATTTTAGTTAGGAAACCTGAGACGAAGAGACATCATAGAGGCACGTCTTTTATTTATACAGCTGAATGCACAATATTTAAAAACCTGGTTATGAATCGGTTCTGTCGTGTGGCTGCATATTTATCCAGTCCTTATTGCTGTGTGCACAGTGCACAGTGCACAGTGAGACTCACTCTGCACTGTGCACAGCGCACTGTACACACAGCAATATATAAGTATGCAGCCACACGGCAGAACTGATTCATAACGACGTTATTAACTAACAATTTTAATAACTATAACTTTAGCAAAGCACAACAATAAACTCCCTGATGATGGTTGTTAAACGGAAACACGTAGGAAAATTTTAATGTAAGGTTTAATATTTTTCTAGAATAATCTATTTGTGCATTCAATTGGATAAATAATTGACGTGATAATATTAAGATGCACGGTAAAACTATGAAAAAAACCATAGTAGACTCTTTAGACGTAGATGGAAGAATGATATTACAAGGTAGGCATATATTAAAATTCAAAATTATGACGAAATGATTGAAATCTCTTTGTATTGCTAAATCCTCCTTCAACAATATACAGTAATGAAAGTTTTGCCATGAAAGGGAAAAACTGAGTTATTTTTTGTATTGTTTTGTTAATGACCTATTTGTTGACATCATAAAACCCACTCAGGCGATTTTTCTTAGATTTTAACCAATCTTGGACTTTATCGACAAAGTTTAATTAACTGCTCTGATATTAAATTTCACGATACTACATACCGTGGGAGGGGAAGTGATAGTTGGGTACATGCAGTCGGACATGACGAAGCTTATAGGTATTTTTCGCGAATTTGCGGAGGCGTCTAAATTGCACCTTAATGGAATAAGTTCGATTCTGTACACCTATAGACTGCATTCAAATATTTCATGATACGGTCCAGTGGCTGATGTTGTGAGTACTGTCATGAACATGAGCTGATCATAAAGAGTGGGTGACGAGCGGAGCACAGACCAACTTGTTCATGAGAACTCGGCTGCTTGCAGTTTTTGTGATGACCAACAGATTTGCCTTCTGGGATATGCAACATGAAACATTAATTTCGTTGGGGATTATTATTATTCATAACAGGGGCTGTGGTTCCCGAATTAAATATTTACATTATTATCTGAAACAGAATTACTTCATTAGCTTCCCTCTGTGTTTGTTTTACTTATTAATTTGTTGCACTTAGTACGGAATGTTTACATTTCTTGGAAGCGAGCGGTTGGTTATCGGTTCAGATTTCTGTTCGTATCCTCCCCCTTTTTTTCCGTTTATGAATTCAGTTTTACGTGACTCCTTATTGCAGGATTCAGTAATGTTTCCCAGAAAGTAAATTCAGTAATATTTGTTCTGAAGTGAAAAAAATCACCTTGTGTTTTTCGTCATCCACAATTCATTTTAAAATCCAGTCATGCACAATGTAAGATAAAAGAAGATACGAATTTCGACTAATATTAAGGCATAATCAGGGCTGTTTTAATGAATATTAAAAATACCTAAATAACTGGGGACCGCGGTAGCACAGTGGTTAAGGTGCTGTGCTACAAATCGGAAGGTCGCTGTTTCGATCCCAGATGGTATCAGTGGATTTTTCATTCACATAAAATCCTTCCGATCGCAATATGGCCCTAGAGTCGACTCAGCCTCTAACAGAAATGAGTACCAGGAGTATTTTCTGGGGGTAAAGGCGGCCGGCGTGTAAGGCTGACAACCTACCACTATCCTGTGCCATTGTCACGAAATCTGGGAACCTTAACTTCATAAGAACCTTCTGGGCCACTCCGGGCCTGTAACGGGCTGCTTTACCTTTTACCTAAATAAGTGTTTTGAATATTCATCTTGAAAATTTATGATGACGGCTTTATTTTAGCGGAAACGCAAAGCTTGTACGTATCGCGCATTAACTGTTTTGTACGAATGTGTTTATGTGAAATAGATGTATAATAATTGCAGTAGTAATTGTCTTATTTCAGTGCAAAATACATTAATTTGAAATTTATATAATTTTTTATACAGAAAATCAATTGACGTTTTAGGTGTGACACCGTGTAGTTTGGCAGATAAATACTAATTTACGGAAGTATCTGCTACTGCCCCTGTCGGCTTAGAAGAGTATATTCATACCTCTCTGCAAATGGCAACGGTAGATTTCCCCGCAAATTTTTTACGTATCCCCAACCAAAGAAAACAATATGGATTTTCCATTCTGTAGAAAGGAATTTGATAACACAAGGTAACAAACACTGTGATGCTGACAACGTTATTCTGACTTCAGTTATAAGTGGCGCATGAGTAGCAGATGGTACACACCAGACTTTAACGCAGTAACCATTGAAATTTCAGCATTTGGCCCAACGTTTTATCAAAGACTGCATCCCGGCTTGGAAGAAATTTGTGTTAAGTTTGTGTAGCCGGGAGGTGGCAGTTTGCTTCACGTCGACATGTGTTCAAAATTGTGTGCCAGCCTGATACTTCTCAATGGGTTAAAAGAGATGTTATCCACAGTCTCCCCCTACAGCCAAATAGACTTTTGATTATTTACTGAATTGTGGACTATTGTCCCCGCAGTCCGCAAACTCGTGTCCAGTCTGTATATCCAAAAGTATTTGCCCGTTTACAATAACTGTTTTCTAAAAAACCTTTTCCTCCATATTTAGTAATTACGTTGGTAAACTCTAGCGTATATACAGATGTAGGTAAAAGTGATCCCGTTACAAGCCCGGTGTGGACCAGAGGGTGGGTAGAGGTATAGCTCTACTCTTCCATGACCGCGGCACTAGAAGTGGGTGAGTGGTCAGCAGCAAGCCCAGGCCGCACTTTACCCCGGGAAAGACCCGGTACCCATTTTACAGGAGGCTAGGTGGGCCCCAGGGCCGGTCTGAATGGGCAGAAAATCTCGTCCCCACCGGGATTTGATCCCGGACCGTCCAGCCCGTAGTCAGTCGCTATACCGACTGAGCTACCGGGCCCACATATAGAGATGTAGAAGGTAAGAAAATTTTGTTGTCATATGTCAGTCATTTTTATCTGTGGTGTCAAATGGGTCGAAATATTACATGAATGGAAGGTACTTGGAGATTCAAAGTTTTATATTTCTGCAAAGAAAGATTAACTCTATCATTCAGCACCAGTTATTCTATCAGGTTGCCTTTCCAGAACTTCTGATGTTAGTGGAGTGCATATTTAGTCAAATCGCGATAGGAAGGTATATAGTGTACTAGCCTACCTACAGAATTCGTAGCTCGAGTGTAGAATTGTCAAATTTTCCCGTTCTGAAGTGAAAAGGATCAGTACTAGTCATTAGCGATATTCTGCTCTGTGGTTTTGGCCTGTTGAGAGAGGCAGTGGGTTATGTGGGCGGTGAAGCTTTTGTGAAGAACTAGCATTTCATGTAAACACTAATGGAACAGTAAAAAGCATTGAATTTACCTCACTTCGAGCGCCTCATATCGTGATCACACGCATTAAGGTTATCCTCATAACGCTGTGTGAACTTTATAGTTTACATTTGGAAATGAAAAGGCGGATCGCAGAATGGAGCATTCCTCAACGCCTTATTGACCTTTGGATAAATTAAATCAAACGTCACGGACGTTGTTCTCTATTAGATATGCTTGCTCAATCCCTTTATTACAGAATTTAATGTCAGTTCTCGAATATATGGCTGCGTCCGGCACTAAGCAAAAGCTGTATGTACAGGGTGATTCAGGAGGGCAGGCTTATTGCCAATGATAACTTGCAGCTGAGATTCTAAAGCCTGGAATTTTAAAATTTATGTATCTTATATACAGGATGTTCTTAAATTATTTTCTCCGATTTTGATATTTTATAATTTAAAGCTTATTTAAGTTACACCTTTGAAGCACGTATCAACTGAAAAACCAATTTAAACGGTTTTTTGAACAGTAGTTTGTCTTCAACGAAGATCAATGTGAGCGCCACCAGTGATTCCAGCAACACCAAACCGATATTGAACCTGCTGCCACCTGCTGAGCACTCAAAATGTTCCTCGCGTTTAAAGGAGCGTAAAAGTTGTTTTTTAGTTTCAGTTTTCGTTATGAAAGTGATGGCGACTGTCACCTGAATTACGGGATGGAATTACAAATCTTTTTTATAATAAAACCAACTGGATGCACTAATTTCTCAAATTTATTTTAGGAATAGAACTCTCCGTGTTTCGGACAGTTCCTTTGTCCATCATCAGCAGTTTTTCGCTGTACACACAACAATGGTATATGTCATACAGGTTTGCTGACAACTTGGAACAGGATCCGGACGGAACGGTTCCGTCCTGATCCTGCTCGCAAGCTGTATGACAAACCTCTATGACACATATCATTGCTGTTTGTACAGTGAAAAACTCCTGATGATGGACAGAGGAACTGTCCAAAACATGTAGAGTTCTATTCCTAACATAAATTTGAGAAAGTAGTGCATTTCGTTGGTTTTGTTATAAGAATATATAACAACGCACGGCCACCTGAATGTCAAGTTACAGTTCTTTGTTGTTTTTAACTCCCTGAGGATGGCACCTTGCTGCCGAAACATGAAGGACTTGACACTTAACATGAAGTTTTTTTATTGCATATGTTTTAGTCTACTTTAATTAGTGCATTCTATTGGTTAAAATATAAAACTGAAAGTTTTTTTTCGTGTTCACGGTATCTCATCTCTTTACTCCATATTGTCTGAGATTATAATTCAGTATGCATCTTCCCATCTTAAGCCTTCAAGATCCATTTTAGTATTGTTGTAAGGTTCTGTCTCAAGAAATGTGTCTCAAAATACTCCCGGAGTGTTATGTGTGATCAATCTCGATTTTTCAGCCTTGTGTATAAATAGCGCACAAACAAATTAACAATCCTCATCTTGTTTTTAAGTCATGTTAGGTAATTTTATCGGGGACCGCGGCAGCACAGTGGTTAAGGTGCTGTGCTACAAATCGGAAGGTCTCTGGTTCGATCTCAGCTGGTGTCATTGGAATTTTTCATTGACATGAAATACTTCTGATCGCACTATGAGACCTGAGGTCGACTCAGCCTCTAACAGAAATGAGTACCAGGAGCTTTTCCTGGGGGGTAAAGGCAGCCGGTGCGTAAGGCTGATAACCTACCACCATCCTGTGCTGTTGTCATGAAATCTGAGGAACTTAACTTCTTGGAACCCTCTGGGCCACTCCAGGCCTGTAACGGGACTGATTTACCTTTTTAGGCAATTTTATCGAAATGAACTACAGAATATCGTCGTGGCATCAAGGAAAGCTTCACGTTGTACTACAGCAATTCATCTAGATCATGCTGCTGTCAAAATCACATTCACAAAATTGCCAATTTTAAGGGAGCCAGCATTGCTGTAGTTCCCCCGTCACCTGTCGTGGCTATAAACTCACTGTCATGGAAACTGCGCTGTTATGGTTTCTTACGTAGTGATTAGCGGTATTTGTTTAACTGTGGTTCGGTATAACCCATCGGCCTCATCGTCAATGGATTCTTGACATTTGAATATGGGACTAATAATTTGTACTGAAACGTCCATAAGTAATTAATCACTACTCGCTGTATAATAACCGAGAAGAGGGCAATTCTCATCTACTTAGCAGAGGGAGCCTGAAATATCACTGTCATGTGTTTCGAAACGTTCGTAATGCACTTGTTGGAAATAATGATTTTACTAAAAATTAGGTAGAAAAATTTTCTAAATAATGAAGAATCACAGACATAAAAACGGCTTTAGAGAAATGAAGCCCAGGAGTAATAATACATTCATAATTTTAAATTAAAAAACAGGCATATGAACTAAAATAATCGTACTTTAATTGCAATCACCAACCAACGTACCCTACAAATTTTTGTGTAGTTAACAGAGGAACTTTTAGTTAGCTATTCAGTCTGGAGCCACGTTCTGGAAAATTCGGCCGTTCGGGGAGTAAAGGTATGTAGCTAATTAAGTTTTAATAGATATGCGTGTACCATATCTTAAATGCGTGCCTCATACGTACTATTTATTGAATGAAATAGGCGCGCGTGTTTGTAATTTTATACGTAGGGAATACACATGCAAAAGCAGAAATATTTTGATGTATTTTGACTTTGTAATTTAACAATTTAAATATATTTGGTTAATATAGAATAGGCTTGCTTTAGCATTAAAAATCTTCTTCGGTTTTCCGTAGAATTATACTTAAGGCTTTAACGTAACTTTAAGAATAAATACTATTGTAGCCACATAATACTTTCATTTCCAGCTACTGGACAAAGCTTAGTTTTTAAGCTCCTACATTTTTCGAACACGTATTATTCAGGAAGCTATAATATTGTAAAGATACGAGTAGCGTATCATAGGTCCGTAAGTTGTAAATGTATACATATCATTATTATACAACACTCAGTTGGTGTGGAGTAATACTAAAAATTATTAACGATAAACAACAAGTGGAGTGTTAAAAATTAAATTGTAAGAATGTAAAAAAGCTGTAGCCACACACCTTATGGTGTTAGACGTCTCCTGTTTTTGGTGAAGCGTAAATATGCGAATTTTTCGGATAAGGAGTTACTATTAAAGGTTAATCTTCAGCTGACATATCGCCTTTGTGCTCAGGAAATAGCTGTATTTATTCAGTGTCCCGTCACACACAACACAATTATGCTTCCAAGGGAAGTAGTTTCGGCATGTTACGGGTCATCGTCAGACCTGTATGTTGAAGAACATGATATGACATAACGTGACATGACATTTATTTACTGCAATTGGGTTTCCACCCGGTGGCAGTGGTCGAAGGACATGTACAAAAATAGGAAAGAGACAATACAAAGGGAACAACAATACAGAAAACAACACAACACAGAATACACTAAATAGAAAAAATATATAAAATAAAAACGAAACAAAAAGAATATTATAAAACATAATTCGAGTACAAAACATCAGTCGAGTGAAAAATAACGTACAGTCGGCCATATGCCCTTTAAGAGAGAGATCTCCTTCTCAAAAAATACGATATCTCTTCCTAATATCTTATATAGATGATTGTACATTTTCGATGTGATGTTCTTATATATATATATATATATATAAGAACATCAAACATATATAGGTCTGATAATGGCCCATAAATAGGCCGAAACTATTTACCTTGGAAGGTTAATTGTTTTGTGTGTGACAGAATAATGAATAAATATATATTTTACAAATTAAATTATAAAAAGAACTACTACAAATTAATTTTCGATA
>Ga0123354_10008606_pt1 | contig 15535 bp, 8 predicted proteins | sample TergutLab28metaG_2_FD_97872 | JGI IMG/M metagenome (GOLD analysis project Ga0123354, IMG submission 97872) | Labiotermes labralis P4 segment gut microbial communities from Petit-Saut dam, French Guiana - Lab288 P4 | ecosystem: Host-associated > Arthropoda: Insects > Digestive system > Gut ...
AGGTATCTGAGATTTGATCTGAAGAGAACATGTTCTCAACGTTTGCAAAGTGACAAATTTGCACTGGCTTCTGAAGTATGGCAGAGGTTCATTGATAACTGCTTTCTCTGCTACAGACCTGGGAAGAATCTTACTGCAGATGAGCAACTCTTTCCATCTAAAGCCAGGTGCAGATTTACCCAATACATGGCAAACAAACCTGACAAGTTTGGGATAAAATTCTGGATGTTAGTAGATAATGACACCAAATATGTATGTAACGCCTTCCCATACTTGGGAAAAGATGAAGTACGTTCTGCTAATGAATCACTCCCAGAGAGCATTGTAATGCGGCTCATGTCACCATATTTGAACAAGGGAAGAAACGTAACAACAGATAACTTCTTTACATCCGCAAGCCTTGCTTGGACACACAAAGCAAATGATACAAGCATTGTTGGAACAATAAGTTGTACACGAAGAGAAATACCTGCAGTTCTGGCAATGGAGAGAGCCCCCCTTCATGAAACCACGCTGCTAAGAAATGGTGACAGTGCTACCTTGACAGTCTATCAAGGAAAAGTCAACAAGAATGTACTTCTTCTGAGTACGTTACATAGTACAACAGACATTGAAACAAATCGCAAAAAGCTCCCCGAGACTGTGCAATTCTACAACAAAACATAGTGTGGAGTCGATATTCTTGACCAAATGGCTCGCAGATACAGTACAAGAGCAGCAGCATGTCGGTGGCCTGTCCATGTCTTCTATAACATATTGGATCTTGCGGCGATCAATGCATGGATCATTTACAGGTGTGTAACAGGGGAAGAAGTGGGCAGGCAGGCCTTTCTCCGTCAGCTTGCTGAGGAATTACGGGAGGTATACAAAGAGAAACGTGAATCTATGGTTCCAAAACACAATGAAGAAGAGCAGTCACAGGACAAAAGAAAAGCAAGCAAAAGGTATCAGTGTCAAGTAGTTATGTGTAAACGCAACAAAAAACTGAAAATTGTGAAATATGTTTCAAATATGTAAGTGGAAAGTGCACGAAAACTGTAGAAAAGAAATTCTACTGCAAGAAATGCACGCTGTAACGCTATTAAAGATTTTGTTCATTGTCAGCGATGTTTCCTGGTATAGGCCTATTTGACACATTGTATGTATAAAACATGACAAAATAAATAACTAAATGATGATAAATAATGATTTTTAAATACTTACCTTCCCCACTTAGCATGATATAAATTAAAAGGCAATAAACCACACGGCGGTCAAATTGACCGGCGTTGGTGCTTTCAGGTAGTGAAGCACCACTGGCGCTTCTAGTGTTAAGTGCTGTCTAAATAATCATGCATGTAATATAACTCAGTACCATTCTATATTATTACTTTTAGTTTCAATTCTTAACTTTTAGATATATTTATATAAATACACATATATCTAGATGTAGCAATGGATTCCACTTCCAATTTGCCTTTAAATTTTGTATTGTTATTATGTTGTAATATATAAATTGTAAACTACAGTTGATATGTCCAATTAAAGATAAAACCTTGTCTTGAATTCAGTAAATACAGTTGGTCTTGGGAAGCCTTATAAACTGTTAGGAACCTTCTAGTTTGTATCATTGGGTTTACTTGTAGGATTATATCTGTAACTATCAGTGTTACATGACAGTCAAGAACTGTATTGAACACAACAGATACAACATAGAAATTCAAATGAAACAGATTCTGAGGAACAGACACAGAGAATTTTTCACCACCTCTGCAGTTCAGATAATATACGACCTTAGATGATTCTTTTTAATATATGATGAACCCAGCTCCACTGATATCAAATGTGATGGACTGCCTGAAATGGTTCTGCCACTATCTGCAAGCTCTATTGTGACACTACACTGCAGTTAATTTTAGTTGCTGCACACGACATCTATGAGACCAATAAGGAGCAATTCATTCTCAAGATATACCCATTAGAGTTACAATTACTTTTCCTAGAGCAGGTGACCTGAACTACAGAGCAATGTAAATGGTTTAAATAAGCCAGTTCTCAAGCAGCAGAATCCAGAGGTACAGAACTTCTTATACCAGTCTGCACTTGGAAACAAATGCTGAACCAACTCCATCGACCTCTCACATTCATATTTTATACTTTTTAAATTATCTTTATATATTTATCACTATATTAGCATATTATATAAAACTGTTAACATACTTTCTCACTAGGTACAGCTCATTGTTCTCATTAACGCCCAAGTATCGGCCGGTGGTAAGGTGACGGATTCTCATTGGATGATACCAATTGATAAAGCCACCAGCCCATTTGGTTCTTGCCAACTCTAGTCGCCACAGTGACCTGGCTTGACTCATGACACTGCCACCTTCATAGATAACAATACTGCAAAAACATAATAAATTAAGAATATAAAGAAGGATCAACATGGCCACACAGTTTAGGGCACACACAACCCTGGTCTACTCACAACACTATGAAAACAGATCTGTTAAGTGTCCACATTTTTCTGTGTCTTTTGTTCTGTGTAGATATAGACTCCTAGACTTACATACCACCGACATGTAGTTCTACCAAGTTTTAAATATTGATGGTAAATCTACTAACAATCCACAAGCAACTGCAAATGCATTTAATGAATATTTTCTCTCACTGGTTGAGAAACCTTGTGTTGATGACAACAATGATGATGATGATGGAAATGACAATAATAGTAATAGAAATAATAAATATAATATATAAACTATAATATGTTCTTTATTAAATGCTTTATCAACTTGTTTCCAAATATAAAACTGAAATCTACAATAACAAAGAAAGTGAAAACACCATTTGTTTGTTTGTTTGTTTGTTTTCACATTCTATAGATCCAAATTAGGTTACAAAAACCTTAAGGATATAGGAATTGTCATATTGTTATAAATATATTTAATACAAAACAGCTTATCTTACATGTTATGTATCATTCTTGCTGTTGCTAAACAGTAATTTATACTCAAATATATTTCAAGTATACAACACTTATATACTATAAAATTTAAAATTATTAGAGATAAGTTATAAATACACTTTCATTGATCCCTATATATAAACCATGATTCCTAATTAAAACTGTATTCTAAATACTCTTCCACTGAATAAAATGAATGTAAGTTAAGAAACCTTTTAAGGCAGGTTTAAATCATTTTATCTTGTTTGAATAACTTTTCATTTTTAGTGGTAGGTGGTTGAATAACTTTATACCAGAATAATAAGCTCCCTTCTGGAATACAGCCCAGCTACACACTGGAGGATGTAAATTTGTATTCGGTCTTGTGGTAATGTTATGGATTTCGTGGTTGGTTGTATATAAATCTTTATTCTTTACCACAAATAATAATAATAATAATACAGAAAATATGCATTGGGATTGTAAAGGCAGAATTTCTAGTCTTTTAAACAACTGTCTGCAAGAATCCCTACTTTGTGATTTTGTCACAATCCGAATTATCCGTTTCTGAATCTTAAAAATATAAATCCCTTAAGCCTAAAACCACATACAGATATGATGAAATTCCTACTAATTTACTTAAAATACACACGGTTTATATTAGTTCACCTACGTCTTTAACATCAGAAATTTGTTCCTCAGTGTTTAAAATACTCTGTACTGAAACTATTATATAAAAAAGGTGAGAGGAATTACACTTCTAAGTACTGACCAGTATACTTAATGACTTCATCTTCAAAAGTCTTTGAAAAGGCTATGTACAATAAGACACTTGGACACTTAAATGATAGCAACATATTAGTTGAAGAACAATTTGGATTTAAGAAAAACTTAACAACTGAAAAAGCAACCTACGAATTAAGTAATGGAACAGTAAGTGTTCTTAGTAACAAATTAATTGTGGGACAGATTTTCTTTGCTTTAGCAGAAGCCTTTGATTGTGTTAATCATTATATTTTACTGTCCAAACTAAATTTTTATGGAATCATTGGCAAAGTTTATGAATGGATCAAATCATACCTTAAGAATAGGTATCAAAGAGTGAAGATAGAAAATAAAATTTCAGTTGCAGGATATTTTCAGACTGGGGAGTTACAAAACTAGGTGTTACACAAAGATCAATTTTAGGTTGTCCACTTTTTATTCTTTACATAAATGATTTATCAAAAATTATTAAAGGGAAATCTAAACCAACTTTATTTGCAGATGATACTAGTATTATATTTATCTATTCTAATCTCAAAGATTTTAAACATAATATAAAAATAGAATTTGAATCCTTAAATAAATGGTTCAAAGCCAACAGACTCTCACTGCATTTTGATAAAACCCATTTCATGCAACTGACAATTAAAAATAAGCCTCAAATTGATCTGGACATTAGTTATGCTAACAAATTAATTTATAAAGCTTATGATACAAAATTTCTTGGAATATATGTAGACAGTAGGCCTACACTGTCTTGGAAAAATCATGCTGAACAAATTACACACAAATTAAGTGCAGGTTGCTATGCAATGAAATCAGTTATTTCACAAGAAACACTGAAGAGGGTATACTACGCCTATGTTCATTCCATTATGAACTACAGAATAATATTCTGGGGGAACTCTTCACATAGTGCAAAAATTTTTTAAATACAAAGGAGTATAATTAGAATTATTACAGGATGCAGACGTAGAGACTCATACAGAGATTTATATAAGAATCTAAAAATTCTACCTCTTCAGTCGCAATATATACTATCATTTCTCTGATTTGTGGTTAACAATAAAAATATATTCAAATTAAATTTTGATGATCATCACATAAATACTAGACAAAAATGTAACTTTCAGTAACCTTCATCAAATTTATCACTATATCAAAAAGGAGTCTGTAAGTGGCATAAAAGCATTTAACAGTCTCCCACAAAGTATCAACAATTTAAGTAAAAACCCTAAACGATTTAATTCAGCCCTCAAGAATTATTTCTGTGCTCACTCTTTACACTTTGCAGAAGAATGCTTTAACATAAACAAAGAAAGATAAACTAAGCTTAATCAGTTGTATTATACCAGCTACTGCTGTTTGTATGTAATATTTCTACTGACTTTTTCTATATCCGAGGTATTAACCTCTTTTGGATTCACAGAATGCAAATCAGTTCAGTTCAATTCAGTAAGCACTCTAGGTGACACATTTATAACACATACTTAAATTTGATGTGCTCCATCCATACCATATACTTAATCTGATGCCCAGTTCTTATGAGACAAAAATAATGTGCTGGGTGTGTCAGAGTAGCATTTTGTGTATCACATTTTAAAAAGGCACTACAATCTAGTTTCAGAATGAAGAAAATGAACATTGTTTGAACTGGATTTGTTGAAACCAGACACAGTGGTGAGCAATGATGTCTACACTTCATAGAACTGCAATAAATATGTGAGCCACATATAACAAAAGAGACAGACACTTACCACACCTATCATAGGTGTCATATTTCACACTGAACTATATGGGAATGCAATGAGCATTTTTGGAAAGGGGAATCAAATTTTGAAATATTATTTAACCCTTTACCTGCTAACTTGGAGAATAAGGGGATCTGCGAATAATGCTAGCTAAGGGCAGATGAGATTTAACATGGCGTTTAAAGGGCTAATCCCCCATCCCTTTTTTTTTTATTTACTTACTTACTTACTACACTTCCAAAACGTTTTATAGAAATTTGTAGGGAGAATGTCTAACATTCTGAAATATGGACTGACAGGTTAACTTGCATCTTCTTCCAAGGTTTTTAAGTAATTTTTTTATGCTAGGTGATAGGCTTAATCCCATTTTTCAAGGGAATTCTTTCGAAAATAATTTTTTGAAAAAATGTATGACCTGTGAAAATGTAAAAATTAAAAACATTCCCTTTTTCACTGTATAAAACGTATTCCTCTCAACAACATAAATGTCTTACTTTTGACCAGGTTGATCAGTCCAACTAGACGGAATGGTAAGACACTCATCACCACCATGGAAGAACCTCAATACATCACCACCAAAGACATAACCTGAAACATGAAGGAATGTGTGCTGTTTCAGTTGTACATGGCAAATCTGAAAACTAAATCACTCATGCATGTATGACAACTGTATGAAAGAAAAAATTAAGGGACACATTTCATACTATGTTCACATAAACTAATGACAAAAGCTAATACCAGTCTATATTCCTTCCGAAGTCTACAGGCCCTACATAGAGACATTATTTTACCTGACAATTGTCACTAGTCCTGTTGGCTGACAACTTTTAAACCTCTGATATAAAATTACTGTGTGTGTTAAATGTTACATATATCTGTGAGCCGCAGGAAAATCAATTCCAGCACCTTTTCTAAATATCAATACTAAAAACCTAATATTAACTGTCATACCCTACATTAAAATGTGTTCCTGACTCACAACAATATGGAATAGTGGTGTGCATTGCACTACTTGCCATTGTGAAATAGTCTGAGTGACAGTAATGCAAGTTGCCATACACTATATAGAACAACTTCCTGTTTTATGAATACAAATTTTAGGTGTGTGTTCTTAATTTCCAATCTACACAGGTAACATGAAATAGCTGTTTTTCCTTAATCATTAATATTCTAACAGGTAATGTGAAAGCAGCATTCAAGACCAATCTATAGTAAATTTAACTGTGTATAAGACTTCACGGCTTCTCATCATGTCATAGTTCATGTGGATGCTGTTTCTGGGCATTAGTACCCTGTACTATCAAAATTTCGGACACCGTTACTATCTCCTTCTCCTCCACCTTGAGGATGGAGACAGTAGGTACCTCTAAAATGTTAGTAATACAGCACACATATACATGCTGTGATCATCTACGAACAAAATCCACATGAAATTAAGCGTGATTAAAGCAGCGATACCCTTTTGTCTGAAATTCTTCTGATAGGTTGTCAAACATAAGAAATAGATACATTTATGACAGACACTTAACACACTTGCCAAATGTTCCATTTATTCAGAAGTAAGTTGTTCTGTAATTACCATCACAATGTTCATTTCTCAAACACTACCTACGGGGTACCATAGCACAGACACATACATATTGTAGCTAGTGAAGTACAGACCAATCAAATGTTAATATTAGATAATCAGACTTGTGTTAACATAAATCAAGTGTCTCACGTTGAATTTTAACATACCTTATTTTGGAACACAGAAATTTCTAACACTGCTATCAAAAATTCAATTTACACTAAAAATGAGGTTCACATTATCCTAAATAGTTTTTATTTCAAGTTAAAATTCACAGTTTGAAGTAATTAATGGAGTTTTTATACAATGAAGTAAACTGTCTGCCACTTTGGTCTTAATATAATGACGTAAACTGTCTGCCACTTAAGTTTTAATACAATGAGGTACACTGCTAATAAGTTTCAACACAGTAGCTACGTTAATGTAATATATCTCAATGCAAATGTCTATGCAGACAGTGAAACCTCCATTCTACTTGTTCAGTCTATAGTTTACACACACATAATCACAATTTATTTCTAGTACAATAGTAACCAACATGAAATGAACTTTACTACAGTCTGCATACCTACCTACATATTTCATTCTGCTGATACCAGTTCCATATGGTTGTACAGACCAGTGAGTCACATGGAAAGATGCATTCACCACTGACAAGTCATTTTCTTTTGCTGTGTGCTAGAAAAAAGATAATTAATACAGTATAAACAATTACAAGAACATATTCCACTTTACTGTCACAACCAGCAAAGACGTACAATGCTGAAGATCCCATTTTATTTTGGCAACATTTAAACCACTAATATATAATATTTATCAACTGACAGCTCCTATTTTAAATAAATAAAGCACAGCAATATTCAGACCTAAAATTACGTTGTGTCTATTTCTTGTTCTCATTCCACTATTATGTGCAAAATAATATTTCTGTATCTACACGCTGCAGCAGCAGCAGCAGCACCAGTAGTAACAATGATGACAATGACAACAACAACAACAACAACAACACACTATGTAACACTGTAAATTGTGGGCAGGCAATAATATAAGCAAACTGGTATTAACTATGTGTAGGCAAATAATATATATGAACTGGGATTAACTGTGGGTAGGCAAAAAAAAAAAAAAATGAATTCAAGACAGCAGTAAAATATGTAGTCAGAACACACATAAATATGGAAAAATTTTACACTGCTTTCTCTAACTCAGATACCTGCTTAAGTCAGCCTGGTTTGAATGGACTCGCAGGTAGCCAAAATAGGGTGGTACCTTGCAAATATATTTAAAGGGAAATGCTTGAAAGTGTATTACAAATTTACAACAAGAAAGCAATATCTGCAGAATATTTGTAAGCCTTTAAATTTATGACACCTCAGACATGTTTGTTTAAGCAAGCTGGCCAATGATACTTCAGTGCTCACAAAGGGCTTACACAACATCACATAATGCAATCCCTGTATAAAAAAATTACTTACTAGATATCGCTCTGTGGCTACAGACACTAAAATAAGGTCATCACCAACTCTCACTTTCTCACCCTCAGATCTTTGTTTGGATGCAGGATGAACAGTCCACCAACAGGCCTCACCTATGTCCATAAACAAAAAGACAAAATTAACCCACACTGAATATTTATATGGAATCTGATATAGTGGTGTAATACAATTAGATTCATTAGTTGCTCTCTTCAGTATTTTCAGTCCATCATTAACTTAGTTCACATTTGTAGCAAGTAAAAATACCAAGAATTTTTTTTTTTTTTGGATTAGCTCTCCTGTTCCACATTTGGGAGATGAATCATTTCATATTCATGTCAATCCTGACTAAGCATTTTCCCCAGTTTCATCAGTCTTCCAAGCATCTGCTTGAAAAGTCTTGAAATTATGCACCATTCTTTCCAGTTCACCATAGATCATATATAAAATACTATCATACAGCTCACAAGTTTGTAAACTCTACACCATAAACAACTGAAACTGCATAACAGCACCACTGAAATTATACTTATGGTAATAATTAGCCCTCCTAGTGCCAGGTGGGCTGATCTTTCGATACTCTTGTACATTACATCATTGGGTGATCTATTGGCCACCATTTTAATTATGTGAAGCTGCCTTCTCATCCACAAGATTTCAGCACCATTCACACCATTAAATAGCGTGATTCTTTACTCTCTACATATCTCAATATTTCTCTATTTCCATAGGTATTCGATTTTTTTTGTAACTTACGCATACAGCCTGGCACTAAAAAAGGTTAATGTCTTTTGTAAATGAAGAAAGGCGGTGGTAGTAGCTGTTGTGACAGAACAGGAAGGATACTTAGGGCACCTAATGCCTAACCATACAGAATTTGCACCTACTATTTAGCTCCTTTATAACTATGAATCCTGTACATTAACACAGAGTCTTATGGTAATTGACACTATGATTTTGTGAATTACTGTTAGATAAGTATAACATACTGAGCCCCTTAAAGTGGCGAAAACTGTGGTGTTCTGGGTCAAACATTGGTACCAACATCTTATCTACCTACTAGACTAAACAGTGTCATAACCAATACAGTAACTCCAACACATTAACGTAGTTATAACAATGCCTAAAGAAAGGAGCAAACTAAGATCTCAGATCTTATAAAGACTTCCAAATACAGTTGAAACAGGTAGGCATTCTTCTGTTCTCCATAGTAACAGCAGAATGTTACTAGACATTATCAAGTACCATAGTATACTAAGTCCTCCTACAAGATACTCTTTGAAAGAAAATCGCCATCTTCCCATTAAATTTCAATTACGAGCATGTACCTTGGGAATGTTCCTGGAGACCCACATCAAAGGCTAATTTGTCATTGGAAGAGCTGGTTGACAAACAGGCCAAATACTGTAAAAAAAAAAAAAAAGACACTCGTGATAAAAGTTTGCACTGTTCCCAAAATAAAATATCATCTATGGAATTTAATATGAGAGTCCTTCTGCGACAGTTTTGAAGAATATTTGTATGTGCTGCAGCCATCCATGTTTACCCACATGTTATTGCATCATATACAGGCACATCTGCATAGACATAATGTGCATACATTACTGAGAACAACTCATGTGAGCAGCCTGAGTTGGCAGCCTACTTTCAAAAACTGCTGCTTAAAATAATGGTATTAATTAATATGATGTCATGATAGCTTAAGACACTTCACTATTGAACATGAAAGCGTTAATCTATCCTGAAACACAGATTTCTTAGAATTTTCTCATAAAATTTTGGCATGGGATAAAATACATACATTCTTTACTGTTCTACAACATACCTTCAAATTGCCTGTTACTGCTCTAGGTGATGGCCATATTCACAGAAGAAACACAAAGGCAAATATGCATGCAGGAATTTTAAAATTTAACAGTAGTGTATATATTCCCATATAAGTATAGTGATTAACCCTTATCCTGCTAATGTGAAGAATACGGTGAGCTCCTAATAGTGCCAATAGATGGCAGATGGGATTTAATTTGGTGTTTAAAGGGTTAAAAGCCTCTGATATATATATATGCCATTTTAATAGTTAGCACTACTACTCTTTGTGTAATTTACTTTTTGTTTAAATAAATTTTCAATACAATTGTTACTACCAGGTTTCATGCTGTACACAGCTAAACAGACACTATGGTGTAAGGCACAGTTTATCTCTACCCAAATCCCAAGCCTCAGGGAACCCCCATTCTGCCTCCGGGATAGTCCAAATTTAGCTACAAATATCACTAGTTTTTCACACTTGTTTTGTTCTACTATCAGTTTTGAATAATTTATCTGTATTTTGTCATATCTTGCTTTAATTACATCATGTGCCTAATACTGGTATATTACTATATACCCTTCCAATTCTGATAAACATTCAAAGCCTTCTTGAATATTATGACATGTCAACTAATATACAGCTACTGAAGTTTCTAAGAACTGCCTCTGACATATTGATAACCATCCATTGATCAAAATGGCATAATAATTCAGAACACTTTAAACTTTAGGAACATGATTGTCAGAACCTCAAATCTTGCAAGTAGTTGTGGTCTATGTAAAAAAAAATAAAATAAGTTAGAAGGGTGTCTGCAAAGTAAATTATTGATAATCTGGTATGTTTAGGGTTTGGTGTTGTACAAGATAAAGGTGAGGTGGACCCAAGCTCTTAGATGTGTGGAACCTTAAAACACCTCACTATGTCCCTAGCTGAAGCAAACTTCATACTGCACCTTTGCATAACAATCTTCATTTACATATTAAAGGCATTGTGTTGCTAATTTTTCTTACCATATCACTATTCTGATGTCTCAGAAGAATGGCATTCCCATATAGCAGAGTTCTGTGGCCAGATCCAGTACCTTTACCCTGTGAAAACCAAAGGATATTACAATTTAGTAACATAAAAAAAAAAAATAGAATCTCATTCATTAATAGAGAAAGTGATTTATATCCCCAGAATTATTACACTGCACAAAATATTAAATATTGTGGTTGTAGAATTTTTCTTTAGCAGGGTGTCGTACTCAAATGTCTATCACTAAAATGTGGTCTCCACACATCTATCCATGAAGTACACACTGTCCTTAAAATTCCTGGATATGCAGATGTCATATTCCAGCATCTGGAACTGTATGCACACTACTGTTCCACATCTTTATTCTTAAGAGAGTTCACACCCAAGAAAGACTTTTGAGACAGCTTTCGAGTAACAAGAAATTACAGCAGTATCTAGGCTATGTTCAGAGAAGGAATGGTACGCATAACATTACTTAATGATCTAATAAACCAAAAACTAACAATTACATGATGAACACATGTAACAACATGATGCAAACTGTACAATTAAAATCTAAGCTCCGGGTTATACTTTTACTGGAAGCAACAAAATGTAAGCCTTCTTTATTTTTATTTCCTCTATTTCCAAAATCATAAATGCCTTCACTAACAACACTGTTTATTTAGTGGCTCCATTTTGCTAGCCCTAACAACTCTCCCTTCACTATATTTGCTTGTATATAAGGACTGAAAAAATTGGTCAACACTTATAATGGCCAAGGCATATAATTCAAATTCCAATAATATCCTTTTTTTTTTTTAAACTACCTGTAATCTGTAAGTCAGCCAAAGAAGTAATGAATTCTATCAAATAAACCCATCTTCTCAAATTAACCTTCTGCTTTCCATGAACTTGTGAATCACCACATTCCATTTACAAGCATGGTATCCCTGAGTAATCATGATGGCTGTATTACAGCTGGATTGGTCTTCCAGTATTCAAACATGTATGACACCATGCAATTACAATACTGGAAAAGTCAGCAATGTATTACATAAATTCTGAATATAGCAAAGTTGGTGAACCTGACACAAAGAGCTCAGAAAAATTCTGATACACAGACATGACAGATGAGAGAATTTGAGGTTATTACCCTAACTTTCCAAAGCACACATTGTGACTGGACATACATGCATAAGGATTTAAATTTGATCCTTCAAATGTAGTGGTAGAGTGGCATAAATACAAAAGCATTCTTACGATGTATAATTTTACCACTGGGCTGGTTTAATCCAGTCCACGCCTTCACATTCTTTTTCTTTAAGATGAATTTCAACATACGTCATCTACACAGTAAGTCTCCAGCGTGGTTTCTACTTATTAGGGTTTCCAACTAAAATTCTGTACTGATTTCTCATCCCTGCTAAACTCATTCAGCAACCTATAGGACTGACACATAATCATACTGAGGCACACTCTTCATACTCCCGACTGTTCTCACAGCACTGTTGCCATTTGCTGGTAATTTAATGATGCATGCGACTCAGTACTACCTGTTTCTAGTGTCAGTGAGTACTGCCTCTCGGATAGCCCTATGCAAGTTGTTGGGGAATCAGCGGCTTCTCAGTGGGTCCTGCATCTTGTCAAATCGGGAATAATCTGAGGCTAATTGCGAGGACGTGGTAGGAAAATGACGCTCCTGTCTCTGCTGTTTGACGACTGGTACAAGGGCCTTGGCACTGTCGTGAAACACCAAAATTTTCCGAGCCCCATTTGCCACCGCACCGGTGCTGGATTTTTGGACGAAGTGTGAGGGTACCGCGGTAAACGATCCTCTTGTCCTCTCGAGTAGCCACACCATCAGGATAACCTCCGTGGCTCCACTGACCGCGACGTCGCCCCAGTCCGTTCTTCGCACCTTCGTCTCGACGTTTGATGGCCAACGTTCTTCGGAAGGCGGTTCTGTAGCCAGGTGCTGCTCTGCCACAGATTGCCCTTAGATGAGAGCAAATTTCAGAAGCTACACGCGTTTTGCCCACAGAACCATGTGTTCTCACGTAGTCCATTATTAAGTTGAATATCTTCAACCACACGTGCTGCCAGATCAACGACAACAGGGCATGCAGTGACAGAATTCAAGACGAAACAGTACGACCCACAAATCATCTGATATCTCGTGAATATATCAACCGTGTGACACGAAAGATGGCCTATGCCGCCGCTGTTGATGCTGCCACCCTTTGCGTAAATGTCTTACTACCACAGATTTAACACTTATTTCGCAGAGCCCAAGCGCGCGACTTTATGGGTGTCGCCAACAGTCCAAGTCGTTTGCGAATTAAATATCCAGCGTTTGATGAAGAGCATAGCTACTAATAGTGAAGCTCCTCATTATTTTACTTTTCCCAGCCTTTCTGTTTGTCAGGTCCAGATATTCTTCTCAACAACCTGTTCTCGAACATCAGTCAGTATTAATCCGTTTGTGTGGCGAATTTTCACACCGAAACCAAACAATAGGTCTCATGTACAATTATACGTACTTAAAGCAATTTTGTATTTGGAGCGTTAATCTGCATTTTCGCCTTCGTATAAGAAAGTAATTGGTCTAATCTGTTTCAGCAAACCTTTTTGTGGAACAGTTACAAGAATTTTTCAAATCTATGTCAACGCGCAGGGAATGTGGACTGCCTGCATATTCCGGGACTTGTCAATTTCTTTGCTGAATTGCAACATCTGAAAAGAAACTTATAAGAAAGAAGTGTCAATGTCGAAGGTAATGAAGATAATTAAAGGACCTAACGCTCGAGTGGTCCAACATTTCGTGGAGGTTACTGCACCTTGAAAGATGACGAAGTAATGATAATAGGATGAAATAGGAGACTGAAATATAGAAGCTTATACGAATGTGTAAAAACTTTTTGATGGCGGCTGCTTACCTAGGTGTACTTGTTAAACTCTTTCGGTAGATAGTCTTTCTACTGCAAATTACGTGAACAAAATCCGAACTTTTAACCTGTTGCACCATATATAAATTCGCAGATTTTGTCACTCCTCTTTAGTGTGCAGGAGACCTTATTCTTCTACTACGAAGATGGAAGCAGCAGAAATAAATTTCAGCTACTGTATACCTTGGAACTCACTACAAGTACAGATGTAAGGGTACATCAAATTACAATATTTTGTCACAGATTACTTTCCATTAAACTACAGTACACAATCATAAGCGCACAAATTTCGTTAGTGTCCCCAAGCTGGTCATGCGACTAGCATTCTCTGCGGAAGAACACAATTTTTTTTAGGACTGCCTGATTCAATAATTTTTGGGAACCAAAAAATCATATTTTATTCAACTCTAGCGTATAAAAATATTAAGAGGCGTGGCACGTCTGCAACTATGCTACATGTGTGTGTGTGTGTGCGTGCGTGCGTGTGTGCGTGCGTGTGCGTGTGTGTGCGTGAGTGAGTGTGTGCGTGTGCGTGCGTGCGTGCTTGCGTGTGTGGTGGTTGTGCGTGCGTGCGCGCGCGCGTGTGTGTGTGTGTGTGCTTTTTGGTGGGCGAGTACACTTACGTACTTAACGCGTGGTTAAGCTGTCACTTAATTAAAAACAAAGCAACAACTCTTAACACCTGTAACTGTGATAAAGTGCATTCCGGGGTTAAATTGGTTACTCTGCAAAAGACAGAAAGCTTAAAAAGGACGATGTACATAATAAAGTCAAATAATACACATTTGTTCCGGCAGACCCTGTACTTACTTACTCCATGGTGCAGTCCTTCTTGAGAAGCTAACTGGTTTGTAGCTAGTCAAGAAATTCCCCGCATTTTATGGAACCCGAAGGTTCATTACCGCACTCACAAGCCTCCGCCAACTGTCCCTATCCTGCGCCAGCCCAATCCAGTCCATATACCCACATCCCATCTCCTGGAGATCCATCTTAATATTATACACCCATCTATGCCTAGGTCTCCCCAGTGGTCTCTTTCCCTCCGGTTTCCCCACCAAGACCCTATACGCCCCCCTTTCCTCACCCTTACGCGCCACATGCCCAGCCCATCTCATTCTTTTAGATTTTATCACCCGCACAATATTGGGTGAGGAGTACAGATCATTTAACTCCTCGTTATGCAATCTCCTCCATTCCCCCGTTACCTCATCCCTCCTAGGTCCAAATATTCTCCTCAACACCATATTCTCAAACACCCTCAGCTTCCTTTCCTCCCTCAATGTCAGCGACCAAG
>Ga0123354_10008607_pt1 | contig 15535 bp, 10 predicted proteins | sample TergutLab28metaG_2_FD_97872 | JGI IMG/M metagenome (GOLD analysis project Ga0123354, IMG submission 97872) | Labiotermes labralis P4 segment gut microbial communities from Petit-Saut dam, French Guiana - Lab288 P4 | ecosystem: Host-associated > Arthropoda: Insects > Digestive system > Gut ...
ACAGACAGACAGACAGACAGACAGACTGGTGTTTGGCTTATGAAGATGGTGTTTATTCCTTGTATTAAAATTGTGTATAGATGTATATGTTTGAAAATTTTCCTCATTATGTATAATGATGTTCATTAATGCCAATATAAATTTCCATGGATCAGGTAGTATCTCTATTGTTTAAACAGACTTCTCCATAAAGTTTTGGGATGTGCGAGTCAAGTGTCAAGTGAAAATCTTCTGGCTGTTGTAAAAATTATTCCTTATTTTATAACAATGAACATATATACAGTAAACTGATTTGTAAATGTTAATGTTACTGATATGGACCTATGACATAATGACATAACATGCTCCACTTAACATAGGAATCATTTGTTCAATATGGTTCTTCTAATTTCAGTGGCTTTGTAAACCAAGAAATTTTATATTCACCGTCTCTTCTGTCAGTTTGTAAACCAAGAAATTTTATATTCACCGTCTCTTCTGTCAATTTGTAAACCAAGAAATTTTATATTCACTGTCTCTTCTGTCAGTTTGTAAACCAAGAAATTTTATATTCACCGTCTCTTCTGTCAATTTGTAAACCAAGAAATTTTATATTCACTGTCTCTTCTATATACTTTTCTTTATAACCAATACATAATGTAGAATGTGATGAATTATTTCATATAAATTTCATTATATTTGTTTTATCTAGATTTAGGACTAACTTACTAGCAGCAAACTTTGGCAAAAATCAAATGTGAGAGAAATAAATTTGACACTTAACAGAAATCTTCAAAATTCCTTCTTGAAATAACAACACTAGTGTCACCAGCATATAATACTGGTTCTGAAACAGAATTTATTCCCAGGGGAAGGTCATTTATATATATTAAGAACAGCAGAGGCCCTGAAATTGATCCTCGGTAAATTCCATTTTTTAAAGTGCCCCAGTCAGTGAGAAAAAATTTTTTAGTTGTATTAGGTGATTTTACTTCAAATTTCTGTCTTCTGTTAGATAAAGAGGACCTGAAACAACTTTCAGATACTCCTCAAATACCATATAAATGTAAGTTAGCTTGTTCCACAATCAAGTTGTTGATTATATAGAAACCATTACACTTTTGCAAAAATGTACTGGACATAAGGTGCAAGTTTCATTCCTCCCTACAATTTTTTGTTCCTAACATTTTCTCTTTCCAAAACATACCTGGTGGGCCACATTCAACATGCATGGAGAAATGAATGTAAGTCTCCATATAAAATAGTCACTAAAACTGTCCAAGCTAACTGTAAATGTGCATGGCTCAGCAATCTTTAATCAAAATTCTCAACTACAAAATTTCATAAAAATCCACTCACCAGTTTTCAAGCTATTTCAAGCATGCAGACAAATGGATGGGCGGCTAGAAAAACCTTAATAGATGCTCCACAGGCATACGAGCAAATAAGCCTTAAAATGGGAAATATTACCACTACTTCCTGTAATACAACCACCTGCTTCCTTTGGCCATTTTTGAACAAAACCGCAGGTGGCCAACATAGGTTCCCTTACAAAGTTCATGTCTAGATACTACCCTATGCCAACTTTCATACACCTCTCACTTTCACAACCAATTTGCTACTATTAGTCCAAGTATGAATTCTCAGTGCCTTCAAATGTCACCAGGATCATTCCAGAACAATCCACCCCATTTACTAAAGCATTTCATAACTATGAACTTAGGTGAGGGGTTGTTATCCTTCAACCGACCTTAGCATTATGAACGCTCTTGATGGGTATAATGTGAATACAATGTAATCTGTGTACTTTTCAATTTTCAGGTAGTCCTATGTGCAACACTTCTTGGGTCTGCATGGGCCCCATTTCCTAACTACTTTAGTTATTCAGTACCAACACAGTCACTCTTCACCAGTGCAATCCCTCTGCCATACCAAGCACCGCCCCTTTTTGCATACTCTGTATACACCAGCAATGCTGCTACTGCACCACCAGCTCCTATAGCATCCTCCATATATACCTCACCGGATGACACTTACCGTGGCTTCTCTTACCAGACTGAATACGAGGGAGGAGGTAAAAGTGAAGTGGCATTTGTTACTGGTCCACAAGCTAACCAGCTTTTGCAAAAATCTGTGGAATTCTCTCGCACGATTGTACCGCCTGAAGTAGAACAATCTGCTGGTCGATCGTTAAGTGTGAATGACCCAAACAATGTCACAACAGCATCGCCTACTACAAGCCCTACTTCAAATAGCTCTGGCACTGCCTACTACAATCTTCAACTGTTCCCTGCTAATACATACCCTTTCTTAGGATTTGCCCCCCCACTTCAAAACCTCATTTCTTCATTTGCATATACTATATCCAATGACATTGCCAATTCAATCAAAGATGCATCTGAAAATGAAGAAGCACAAGAAACCATGATCCATGGTGATGTTTTAACACCACCAGTTCCCAACACATCCACTGAAGTAGACCAGAGTACCACACCTGTACCACAAACCACATCTCAGTCTCCTTCTGAAGAAACTTCAGCTGTTACTACAACCAAAACTACAACCACACCTGCTGCCACAACCACATCTGCTGCCACAACCACACCTGCTGCCACAACCACATCTGCTGCCCCAACTACTGCAAACCCACAACCCACCACAAGCAGTAAAACTCCAGCAGAAGAAGCAAATGATGTAGCAGACTTAAACACAACAACAAATGCATCTGAGGAGAAAATGGAAACAACCACTGCTTGAACAAATTTCTCATTAAAAGTGAATACAGAACTGAAATGATACACCTTCAGAACACAACAAAAGTAGATGTGAGATTCTTACAGTGGTTTTGCTAAAGATTCAATTCTGCTGGGATGTCCAAGTCTTGGAATGCTGGACCCTCAGGAAAAGGGAACTACATTCCTTCCAAATGTCATGAACTACACAGCCAATGACATGGTGTCACATCCCACAAGAAATTAATCTTCAAAACTAAAACAATAAATTGCTTGGAAACGAAACAAATTTTCTTTCACAACCATGTCACATTATTTGTGTACCACATGGGATGTCAACAGATGTTTAGAGTGACACAACTGTGCTTCAGGTCTAAAAATCATGTCAAGTTCATACAAACAACACCATTATTTTCCAAACCTGATGGATAATTAAAATTTCTAATACCTCTACTTCGGAAAGCACAGAATTCAAAATATTCATCACACCATAAATTCCAAAACAGTATAAAATGAACGTTCATAACGTATGCATGGCGTGTCAACTCGTAGGATATATTGCTCAATAAACTCAAAGAATTCTCTATTTTTAAGGAGTATGAATGCAGCAATTTGACTAATTGCCTTGTATAATTTTAATATAATTTGCATTAATGCTATATGTTTTTGTTTTAATATATTTTTATTACCTCTTATTATTGACAATCTGTACAGTAACACTCTATTTGTCCTTAAGAACTGATAGTCTATGAAGGTGGCCATGAACAGTGGCCAAACCAAGTAGCTGTGCTTCATATTTAAAAACAACTGCAATTTTTTGGTGATGAACTTGTTTATTTGTATCAATCAGTTTCCAAAGGACTATATTTTGTGTGAGTACTTGTACACACACCATTCATTGGCCTACAAATGTTTGTGTCTGTTGTGTATCAGAAATGAGAAGTATGTTTGTAGACATCCTAAACTAGTATGTAAGTAATCTTCATGTTTGTACCATGCATCAATGATGATTAAAACACTTTAATATCCAACAGATGCACAACTATATAAATCGGAGATACAATTATAATTATTATAAAATATTTAAAAATTGCTCCAACATGTTTTAGATCATAAGGGATCCATCATCAGGGAGCTCTATACAGTGCTTGGCTAAAATTACAGTAATAACACCGAATACGTCCATATCAATGGACACAATAGAACCATTACTGTAATTCTAGCCAAGCACTGTATAGAGCTCCCTGATGATGGATCCCTTGTGATCCGAAACATGTTGCAGCAATTTTTAAATATTTTATAATAATTCTAATTGTATCTACGAATTATATATTTGTGCATCTATTGGATATCAAAGTGTTTTAATAGTATGTAAGTACTTGTTTAGTGACAACGCACTTTTAAAAATTACTGAAGGTGAAGAACTATAACAACATTCTGTAGCTGCTTTCATTCCCTTTTAAAAACTACTTCTTGACAAGACACGATGAGATGGATACTTGAATTTGAAATAATCTTTTATGATCAGATTCAACATCAAGCTTTTCAAATGTCTTGCAGTAGTCAAGTTATAAATGAAATCTCCGGTGCTTCCAAGCACTAAGACTCAAAATGAGCAACAGTATTAACAAATTGGAAACTACACTATATTTAAAGCTATGAATGAATTAGAAATTCATAATGTGTGTTGCAATCTTCAAAGCAGAAGTATTCCAAAGGCAGAAATATACAAACGCACAAGATTTGCACATATGAAAAATGCATTATGTAGTACTTCTTTGTAAGGTTTTATAAATCTGCCTAATTACTATCATTTATAGTAATCCCTGGAGTTATGATCATAACATGCTCCAGAACAATTAATTTATCTCAGTTCTCTATAACTCTGTATTTACTTTTCCGTCACCTTAACTGGAATGGACCTTGAGTCAGCTCTGCAAATGGTGAAACAATGAACTGGTTCAAACAGGTAGTTATCACTCAGACATTCGTATGTAAGAAATATAAGGCCATACCTTCATAAGTGTGTCATACTGTACATTTTTAACTGTTACACAAATGGTAACTCACAGAGAAGACTTCCTCGTCCCCTCTTTTTCATTCACTATTTGCATAATGTTCGTATTTTATGCTATTACACAACACAGATTACTTTTGGAAACCTAACTATTATCATTCTGACTGTATCCCAATACATCTGGAACTCATGCATCTTCCAGACCCAGCTGTCATCCAGTATTTCCACTGAATTTTACATATCTGCCCACATGCACCCATCCTTACTGACTTGTCAAGCACTGAATACTTCCTGTTCACAAAATGGCATCTGATGTGTGTCTGTGTACGTAGATAATGCAGTGGTGAAAAGGAATAAATCTGTGTATACACACTGGGTATAAAAAAAAACTGTACTTAAAATGTAGCAATAAATGTAAGACAGTGATCTATCTTGAACCTCAACTGCACAGAACACCTGCTGGAATGCAGTTTCATAGTCAATATTATGATTATTTCCATAGTGGAGCATCCAGATCATTCATTTACCAGCAAATATTCAAGCTCTCAAGGATACATTTACAGATTTTGATCAGTAAGTTGCCAAACACTTTTGTATTCATACTGGAACAATAAATTTTTCTTCATAATAGTATTAATTTTTTATACTAACATATAGTATATTTTCTCCTTTTTTTATTTGATTTTGATCTTTCTACAACAACAATTATTTATAATTATTTACCAGTCAACACAGTGTAACATCCCAGAAGACTGCTGGGAAAACCCCACACCTCACAAGATCAATTCCTCTGAAACATCAGCTAATTACTCACCAGTCACTACAATGTAACAAACCTTTCAAACTGATATTCTTCACATGTTCAAACCATGCCAGTAATCATTGGCTATAAAATTGTATAACAATTAAATACCTAAAAATTACATTTTGACAGTAATTGTTGTTTCTTTATAATGCTGGTATGTTACACACTGACAGCTAAGTGTAAAACACACACACACACACACCTTTACGTAAACAACACTATGAAATCAAAAAACGTATCACCTATTATCAAACTCTGAAACATACATGTATCCTAGTTGCTTGGACTGGCACTAATTTATTAGTGACTAAATTCTGAGAGGAACCCACTTTCACTGGACAGAACACAAACCCCTGCCCAGGGTTACCTTACCAGCTAAATGCAACAGAAAAAAATAAAACTCTGGAGAGGTGGTGGAAGAGAAAGAGACATCCTCTCCGTGTGGTAACAGTTAACCTAACCCAACGTTATGGTTGAAGACCACAATAACTGATCCTGACAAAAAAGGACACGCTGTGGCATGCTGGAACAGGCAGAGTAGGCAGCCCTTACTGATGGAGTTAAAGTATAACAGTAGGCTTGATGAGAAGCCTCCAATATTGACCTCATCATTCATCTTACCCTACAATACATTAGTGACATAGCTATGGAAAATTAATTTGTTACTCAAAATCTACATGAGTAGTGCCAAATTGATGATCAGAAGGTAACTAGTTACAAAAACTGGTTAAACTATTTGCCAAGAAGGAGGTTGTTCAGATAGCATTTTGGTAGGTCACAGCATTATACAACACAGAAGAACCACAGAAAGTACAGCATTTATTAACCTCTAGACGCCTAATGTCAACTATAGTTGACGTACCGCACCGCTAACCTCCAAAGTTGCATTTTATATATTTATTCAACAAATATAGGTACTGAATATTTTAAACATGGTGTATACTCTCCGTTTTTGTCTCTTCAAAATGTAGTTTGTTTCATAATTCTAACGTATTTGGTTCCTGTATTATTCACATTTTATATACAGGATGTGCTAAAATTAAAATAATAATTCCAGCGCCAAAAGGTTAACAGTGGACAGCACACACATTGTCAAAGTCAGTGCACGAGCAGTCCAATGGGTAAAAAAAAACGAGGTCAGAAAAGGAAGCGCTGGAGTGACAAAAACCCACGAATAAAATGGCTTATACCATTTGGTGATCATGATAATAAGCTGGGGCCAATTTACTTCACAATTAGTAACAATTTTAAAAATACAATTATGAAAAATTTACACTGTAAATTTTAAATCAACACACTGGCACTAATTGACTGCCAAATGTGGGTTTCCTGAACAACACCTTCTCAGCTCTATACATTACAACACTGACTGAGATGACATATTACAAATAACTTCACATGAATATGGAAGACAGTAGTCATAACCCACATTCAGGTATTCTGACAGCATTTGCAAAGCAGGATTGATAACCACCAAACACCCGTCAACAAAATTAGCCACCAAACTGACGGCCAAACATATAATTACCCAAGCACAAAGAGGGAGTCCCAACCACCTGGCTAAAATACTCAGGTGACTGCCTGTCAGTACCGAAACGTATTCAGCTGAAGTGGGTAACCACCTTCCGAGGAAATATTTACAGCTATATCACTTTGATACTCATTAGTGATATTATACCGTACTTCGAACAGAACTGAACAAAAGATACATTTTTTTGCTCTGGATTAACAGTATCCGAATCTTGTAACTGCTTATGCATAGTTTCTTATGCTAACACCGCAAAAAGTATTCTTCATATATTCACCTAGTAATAAAACCTTGAATACGCGAGGATGTGCACATATTATATTATGGAACCTCAGTAATGGTCGTTAAAACAACCGTCAAAATACAAATTGCATTTTCATAATTTACAACAGCATGGACAACCGAAAGAAAACTGCACCATACCTGGCAAGAACCCATGGGCGTTTAGGATGAAATGACAGTCCCTTCACTCGGGCCGATTTCGTTTCAAATTTTGTTAACATTATCCAAATGTAACTTCACACAGCTAAAACAAAAAACTGGCAAATTACATATAAACTTGTTACACACAACCACCCAACCAAACGCAATATTCGACACGTCAAACCGATAATCGCAGCTACTGATAGTCAACTGTTCAGCGTACAATGATACCAATGTGACAAAAAAATTTGTATCTCCAAAGTACATTTTTACCTCCAGTAATCGATGTGGTTTCGTTCGCCCGTCACCTCCAACAGTGAATGACGCTAAACGTTCCGTAAAGGTGTCCGTGTCAATGCTGTGAAGGTAACACGTGTAGGGACTTAACCTCCCATCATCTTAACCTCGTCGCTAGATGGAAGTGAAGGGTGAGCATCACGCCCGCGCCACTTCAACCGCTCGTGGGGGGGACTGTACTCATTAAGGGGCTGAGATGGTCCCAAAACAGGGTGCGGATAGTAAATACAATAAACTATGCAGGCCCATTACGTTTTTAAAACTGCTGAGTTTTGGAATGTCACGCGTAATAGTACATTTAGCGCCAACAATCAGTTGGCATAGAGTATAAAAAGTCATATTTCCAGCTTCAAAAATAATTCTTTCACTTGTCATCCATCAATGTATTCATAAAAGTTTCCACTATCCAGAGCACCATGAACCTATTCCTAACATTATATCTTGTGTTTCCACTCTATATGTTAACATCACCCATTACAATCCATAGTGTATGTCTACATGGCAGACATTTAAATCAAAATTTTGCCCACATCTCTTACTTCTTGAGGATAACTTCAGGTCTTTAACAAGTACGCGTTTATATCAATTTTATACACGAAAAAAATAATACCTTCTAGTAATTATATACAGGGTTATTCATAAGTCCGTGAAACATTTTCAAAATTCGCAACAAATAAACTACTCAACGGATCATGGTAGTTCTTACGCCGATAGAGAGAGAAACTCTCCAAGTTTTTTTTTTTTTACATATTTCACAGATGCTCAATGTGTCCACCTTTGGTAATATGGCAGACATCTATGCAATAGTCCATCTTGTTCCACATGCGTGTCATCATATCACGGTCTACCAGAGCCACAGCAGTGGTGATACGGTTGCGAAAATCTGGAGATTAGCCGGGAGTAGAGGCACAAAGACAGTGTCCTTCACAAACCCCAGAAAAAAAAGTCGCACAGTGTTAAATCAAGGGACCGGGGTGGCCACCACATTAACACATCATCATCATCTTTTCCTGTGTGTCCTATCCACCTTTGTGGCAAGTTTCGATTGAGATACCCTCGCACACCTTTGTAGTGAGCCGGACAGCCGTCTTGTTGAAAGATGTAATCATTACTGTCTTCATTCAACTGTGGCATCAGCCAGTTTTCTAGCATGTTTCACGGACTTATGAATATCCCTGTATTACCATCAAACACAAGAAATCCAGATTCAACAATGCATGCTACATGTTTAGAATGCACTGTTGGATCTAGTAAATTTATTGTGTTTGATGGTAATACATCAATTGCTACTAGTTTGCCACAGCACAACAGGATAAATTCCATCAAAATTATACCTTCTATTAGTGTAAAAAATGAAACATCAGTTCCTATTCACATCTACATCAAGGCTTGACTGTTTGACTGTACAATGTTACCAAGCATTAAAAAATACCCCGATAAAAATTTTTAATATTGGCCTACTTTTTTATTCATTAAATTGCCAGTCACCATAAGATGGACCAGCCAGAAAGACACTGAATTTACAATATATACATATTTAATTATTGAATAACACACATTATATACACAAATTCATAGCATAAGATGTTCAAATCAACGCCATCATTGTTATACAACATGAAGAATTATCAGCATCACCACTGACATCATATCAGAGGGGAAAATGGACCTATACAGATAAAAATTACAAGTTCCATTGAAAGTGGTGAAGATACTCGGGACTCTACATAACAGATTGTGCTGTATCATAATAACTATTAAATGCTATTTACACTACAAAATAAACCACTGAAAATATGCATCGCAGACTGTCAATTACCTGCTAATTGAAGAGCTTATATTTTATAAGTTTCAACAGTATACATATTCTAGATCCATTAATATTTTCTTATACAGAGGTTTCTGTTTAATCCAAGACCCACTCTCTACTGATTTTACTGTCTAACAATATTTCATACAAGTTTAAGGAAACAAAAATGTACCACAGGATATGTGGGAGAGGCTACAGCTCAGGTGGTTGTCACCAGCTTCTCACCATGGAGGTCTGGGTTCAGTCTCAGGCCAGTCCATGTAGGATTTGTGTTGCACAAAGTGGCAGTGGGACAGGTCTCTCTCCAAACACTGCAGTTTCCTCCTGTCCATATGATTCAATCAATTCAGTCATGCATAAATGAAGTTATATAGGCCCGCAATTGACAACATTAAAAATAAGACTTTAAAAACTCAAAGGGGGTACAAAGACATTAATGGACACAAAACAGGAGAAATGGGAATATTCTAGACAACCTGACAAATGAAGCATACTCTCAACTGAGGGCCCCCAGAAATGGTGCACTGAAATATGGTACATTCCCATAGCACAGAGGACTTCGAAGATATTTGCCTTGTCTAAAAAATTAACCTCAGTAAAAAATTTTCCCATTTTTTATGTTTTGTTGACCGTGCATCCTCGTATAATCATGTAAATAAAGCGAACTTGGTGCACAATTAAGAAATAACTCTATCTATGCAACAGTTGGTATTTGTCACTCTGTGTGGATGACTGTCTAGGATGGAGGTTCATTCCACCCTGCATACCAGACAGTCATCCACACAGAGTGACAAATACCAAGTGTCGCATAGATACAGTTATTTCTCCTGATGATGGGCACATAGTCGCCCAAAACATGTACAGAAAAGAAATAAACCTACTAAGAAAACTGTGCACCAAGTTGGCTTTATTTACAAGATCTTCCCGTTTCCCTGTCATTTTATAGTTCTCTCCACATATCATTTGGTACCAACACTTTCTCATTACAGCTGACAGTTAACCTTGTTCATCCCACCTCTATGCCTCTGCCCTCCATGCTATGGTGTGTCATATAACAAATCAACAGCAACTTCCCAAGACATGGTAATCTCTTGAAAATTCAAGCAACTACTTTACAATTTCTTACCAGAATAAATTACAACAAACCCCTATCATGTATAAAAAGATACCTTAAGAAACAAAATCAAACAACTAAATAAGCATGGCTGCTTAGCAGTTTTGATTGTACATCCAATGCTCATATCAGCAAGGAACATATCTTTACTGCTCATCACACTAAGTCTGAATACCTAAAGTTAACAGTTACAAAATCCAGGCCAAGAATGACAGCGAAATGCTCTTTTGAGCTATAACATGAAAATCATTATCATGTATAGATAAATCACATAAAAGATTTCAAGAATATTATCTTGCCCATATCTATGCCTTGCTGACACTATTTGGCATAAAAATCCAACTAATGCACTATATATGTTAACACCACTTTACTCACATTATTACATTCCTACATGTTTCAGCCCTCAAGAGGCCATCCTGAGGGAGTACTGATACATTTTGTGAGCAGAGTCAACAAAATATGTGTCCAGATGTAAATATCAGGTTAAAGATCAGCATTGTCAAATGCAAAACACAACACACTGATCTTTAATCTGATACATATGTCTGGACAAATATTTTGTTGACCCTGCTCACAAAATGTATCGGTATACCTCAGGATGGTCCCTTGAGGGATGAAACATGTAGGAGTGCAATAAAGTGAATGAAGTGGTGTTAACATATATAGTGCAGTAGTCGGATTTTTACACAAAATATTTCAAGAATATTGGAAGGTGCAAGTCTTGAAGTATATCTTTACAACACACAGAATACTGAAGTACCAAAACAGAATATCATAGTATTCATATGAAAAAAATAACATTTTTACTCAAATACAGTACAACCCTCCATACAGAATGACTCCTCAAAACAATAATCAATTTTCTGCAAAATATGAATACAGAATGTGTTTTGACTTTGTGACTCTGTGTCACAACGCCACACATGTTGCCGTGTCCACATGCTCTCAATTCTCGAAGGCGTTCTCACAAGATATTCGGGTCGAAATTTAGCTGCATAAACTCTGATGATGCTGGGGCATTTCTCTATCTGGTACGATACATTAGCTACAAGTAACTGGGACACATAGTTGCTCTAAAATTTGACATGACCTATATTCACATGAGCTGTGACTCCTCCTGCCAACAATGTTACACACCAAAAGCTAGCAACTAACCAGGAAATTACAAGCAATATATACATACACAGATCACATTTAATATTTGAATATATCTGTACAAAACAATTATGCCAAAGACCAGAGATTTTCAAAACATTTCTGGGACAGTACCACATTCTGCTATTAGGACCACCTTCACACAACCAGTCATTACACATTACAAATTATTTACGTAAGTGATGTCAGCATTTTAAGTTACAATCACACAAAATTCCAGAACAGTTAACTTAGGCTTCATATATAGTGGGTATTGGGAAAGGATTTTAAGGTTATTTTCTTTTACAACAACATAATTATTACTGCTACCTGCTCCAGTATAAACTTTCAAATAACTATTTGTAAAGTAATAAACAAGCTCATTTAGATATTTGTATATTACAGCCGACGCAACAAATCAATTATTTGTTAATATTATGTGAAAAAGATAACAACAATACATCTGCAATCTTAAATGATATATGTGGCAGAGTGAAATTTATAATTTAATATTACATAATGACACAGACAGCCTCAAAAGGAACTAACATAAACAAGGCACACACAAATTCACATTAGTTATAAAACCACGGCAATATATAATATCCAGCAGTAGAAATAACTTACACGAATCAATCCACAGGCACGGACACTTAAAGACTAAGGTTATATTAAACAAAGATGATACAATCTTGGGTGACATCGTCCCGTTGTGTGTTTCTCAATAAAGTGCAAATTATCCAACCAAACACAAAATACATGTTGTGTTTTGTCGGATAATTAGCACCTTAAAAATGATGCACATGGTAGACTGGTCATTATTAATACTGATAAATCAGAACACAAACATGCCAAAAAATGAAAAGAAATAATTAAAAGGAAAGACCCGGTACCCATTTTACAGGAAGCTGGGTGGGCCCCAAGGCCAGTCTGGACGGGCAGAAAATCTCATCCCCACCGGGATTCGATCCTGGACCGTCCAGTCCGTAGTCAGTCGCTATACTGACTGAGCTACCTGGCCCTCAAGATATGGTTATGTATCACTATCAAAATCATAACATGTTGAAGATATGCAATAGTAAACGATATAAAGACATGAAATTCAATGTCTGAATCAGCTCTTCGGTTTAGGTTGTACAGGGGAGTAACAATTTCACAACATTGTGGCACACACTCTCGTTGCTATCTTCAGTGTGAATGAATCTCAGGATTATCTGGGGGCCTTTGTAACAGATATGGCTATGTGAAGAGTGTGTGAGGTGACAGGCCCCTGTATAACGACAACATTCATTCATCTGATGTGTAGCAACTGTAATGCTTGCCAGAAGGTCGGAAAGCATTCACTTTTTTAGACAGCTTAATTCCATAAGACAATTTAACACTGAGTGTAAGGCACAAAAGCCTAAGGACTAGAATATGAAATTCTGTGTAACAGCGGACATTAATAAGTCTAGCTTACTCAGATCTTATTCTTCACAAAACAGAAGAGAAAATGAATGCTACAGAGTACAAAAAACATATAATGAACATGACAATAATCAAATCACCTAACGAAACATAAACTGACAGCCTAAAATATTTAGATTCACAGAAAGATTAAATTACCACTTCATAGTTATGATAGAAAAACAGAATAAAAAATAACAAGACACCTCACAAAAATGGTTACAATAATAATAATAATAATAATAATAATAATAATGTAACTACAGCAATAACCAGAAATGGCAACATTCACAAACAAGGAAATCATTAACAAATTTCTCTAACAAGACGAATGTCAGAAATGCATTCGAAACTGACAACCTGGTTGTGAAATTATTAAAAACAGGACAGCACACTACAGGCTACATGAGACATACACAGTTCACATTATTTAGAATGCAATAAAGTGTACATTGGAAACACGATACACTGAAGCAGAAATATATAAAGACACATCACAGCCAGTACCAATAACAAAGTCAGAGGTAATGGTCACCCTGTAACATGCCATGGGAGGCAAAAAGTGGGGAGCAGAGATAAAACTCTCCCATATTTGACCTCAGTATTTGATGTGGGTGTGTAAAATTCACCACATCCCAGCTGCAATACCCCACAGCAAAAAGACCTAGTACCCATTGTACAGCAGACCGGGTGGTAACAGAGCTGGTCTGGACTGATGTACAAAATCGCATCCCCACCAGAGTTGGAACCTTGAACAATCCAGCCTGTAGCAAAATGCTACACCAACTGTGCTACCCCAGCTCTAGAAATAACTGAGTATTCCAAATATGCAATCCTATTCTAAGCAACTGACATGCATTTGGCAAAACAGAAAACAGCATGATAAAATTATATCTGGTAAGGAAAGAAGTAAAAGTAGACATATATATGAGATGAGACCCAAAAATTCCCAGACATGTTAAAAAAATTTATTTAAAATATTCATAGAAGTTTGAAACTTTAGTCCTATTTGAAGTGACGGGATGCAATGATCTCAGTGTCACGCCCACTGCTAGAAACACTGTCTAAAATCTTCCATGGAAATACTGTCAGGGGCTGCCAGTGATTTTCATAGTACCTCTGAAATGTCAGCAAAACTCCTCCCGTTCAAAACCTGATTCATCCCTGGGTACAAAAGAAAGTCACAAGGAGCCAGGTCAGGCGAATAGATGGGGTGGGTCAAAACCAACATTTTGTTTTTAGCCAAGAGGGAGGCAGTTTGCTGATGCTGCAGAGGTTCAACGAGAATCGCTGGTGGCCCGTGACAGCATTTCCATTGAAGATTTTAGACAATATTACCAGCAGTGGGTGCGGTGCTGAGATCACTGCATCCAGTCACAGGGAAGTACTTTGGGGGAACTAAAGTTTCAAACTTGTAAAAATATTTTAAATAAATTTTTTTAACAATTCTGGGAATTTTTAAATCAATGGGAAAGACTTGAAAAAACTGTTTTAAGAAACTTCATGAAAAAACTATTTCAAATAACAGTCACAAGTAACACAGAAGCAGGAATGCACAATGACCCAAACAGCAAGCATCTAGTACACTTCATCACTGGATATGTAGTCTAAGGATAACTTAAAGAAGAGACAGCTGGAGCAACCAAAAATATCACCAAATTCACCTTTCCAAGGAAGTATACACATATTACAGATACTTATCTCAATTAAGTATTTGTAAAAACAAATAACATACCATAATTTTATAGGCCCTATTACCGTGCCTTTATTTCAAAAAGTGACTTCAACATCCAGAATCATCTCTCAGTTTACCCTGTTCATCAAAATTATAGAAGTGACTGGCCTTACATGAGACACAGCAAACTACATCATGTGTAACATCTAGCAAAGGAGTGTAGACAAATTATATTTAATCTACCAAAAATCCAAAAATCATAATCTATGATACGGACAGAATGAAAAGCAAAAAATAATTACCCTATACAAAATGAAAGAAAATTTGAACCCTGGTGTATATAACAAAAACTATAACTTCAACAACAAGCATAAATAAACAAATTAAAAAAACTATGAATATATAATACAGGACTAATTTGAGGGTTGTTTGACCGTGCATATTCAGCATGAAATAAAGTGAAATGCCAACTTCATGCAACAATGTAATTTATTGAAGTTTCTTTAGCTCGACATGTTTCGGGTGCATACGCCCATCATCAGGAGCACTAGATGTTAAGTTGCAGCATATGG
>Ga0123354_10008608_pt1 | contig 15534 bp, 19 predicted proteins | sample TergutLab28metaG_2_FD_97872 | JGI IMG/M metagenome (GOLD analysis project Ga0123354, IMG submission 97872) | Labiotermes labralis P4 segment gut microbial communities from Petit-Saut dam, French Guiana - Lab288 P4 | ecosystem: Host-associated > Arthropoda: Insects > Digestive system > Gut ...
CGGGAATAGATACACGGTAGAAAGTCCGCGAACTGGACTTTCTAAAGCCCATGTACTTGACGAACTGGACATATCAAAACAGCAAGCCTCCCGCTATGAATCAATCGCCACGCACCCGGAAGCTATGGAAAAAGCAAAAGCTATCGCAAAGAAAAACGGGGACATCGTGACGGAAAGCCTTGTTCTGCAAATTGTCAAGGAACAGGAACGCGAAACAAAGCGCGCGGAAATAATCCAGAACCTTGAAGACGTTTCGGCACAGGAAGCCAAAGCCGCCGAAGGCAAGTATGACGTGATCGTGATTGACCCGCCATGGCCAATGCAGAAAATTGAGCGCGAAGTTGCGCCAAACCAAATGCTATTTGACTATCCGACGATGGATGAAAGCGAATTATCAGAACTTGCGATCCCCGCCGCTGATAACTGCCATGTGTTCCTGTGGACGACGCATAAATTTATCCGTATGGCAATGCGGCTGCTTGACCGCTGGGGCATGAAATATATCTGTACGTTCGTATGGCATAAAAACGGCGGATTTCAGCCGTTTGGACTTCCGCAATATAACTGCGAATTCTGCCTGTACGCGCATTACGGCGCGCCGGTCTTCATTGACACGAAAGCATTTAATACCTGCTTTTCAGCGAACCGTACGGCACACAGCGAAAAGCCAGAGGAATTCTACGACACGCTGCGCCGTGTTACCGCTGGCAGGCGGCTTGATATGTTCAATCGCCGGAAAATAGACGGCTTTGACGCATGGGGGAATGAATCATGAATGACTGGAAAGACGGAAAAAACTGGTCTGACAGATTCTTGCCTGAAATCAGGCAGATATTAAGCGTGAACCTATTCGCCCATATGCTTCTTGTCGAGCCGCCGGAGGCGCGGGAAGACCAAATGCACAATACGGATTTGATCGTATTACGGTTTGGTGATGCGCGTATATCATGCCGTGTTCGGAACGATGAATACCGCGAAAGATACGGAAACGAATTCACGATACGAAGCAAGACGAAAAACGGAGGCGATTCTGAATTGTCGAAAGTAGTAAAAGGTTGGGGCGACTATACATTTTACGGGTTCGGCGATGACGATACGGGAAGACTGACCCAATGGTTCATAGGAGATCTGGGTGTGTTCCGCCTTTGGTTCAATCGTGCGCTGTACAAGTGCGATAAATGCAAAATGCCGGGAACAGCACAAAGCAACGGGGTTGGAGACAGCGATTTCGTGGCATTCAAAAAAACAGATATGCCGGAAGATTTTTTTATTGCGGAATACACAGGGAAGGAGGGTATGTGATGGCAGGACGGACACCGAAAAAGGGCGCTGATTATTTTACGCATGATACAAACTGTTTGACAAGCCCAACGGTTGAAACACTGCGCAACAAATATGGGAACGATGGGTACGCTGTCTGGTTCATGACGCTTGAACTGCTTGGCAATGAACCGGAATTTTATCTTGATTTACAAGATTCCGCCCGCTGGGAATGGTATGCCGGGAAAATGGGATGCGAAGAGCTGAAGCTAAAAGCAATCCTTTCAACCCTCGCAAACTTCGGAGCGATTGATAAAGAGCTTCTCGAAAATGGGATAATTTGGTCTGATTCATTCGTTGGGAGGCTTGTTCCTATGCTTTCAAAACGGGCAGAAGGAACGCCTCAAAAGCCTGTCCTTGGAAATTCCATTCCCGTACCTATGGATAACTCACCTGTGGATAAACCTATGGATAACTCTATTTCCGCGTCGGAAATGCCTATTTCCGCGTCGGAAATGCCTATTTCTGCGTCGGAAATGCCCATTTCCTCTACTCTCTTATATAATAATATATATACTCTTGAGAATAAACAAACTATCAGTGAGAGAGAGACTATTACACCCCTAGAATCTATAAAGACCATCGAAACTATTAATGACTCTGTAGGGGAAAATATTCCAGCAATCCCACCGCCCAAAAAAGCGAAGGTACAAGACACATCGAGCCTTATCCCGCTTGTTTCCGAATACGCATTTCCCGATCCGGTCAAAGATTCCATTCTGGAATGGCTCGAGTACAAGCATGAACGCAAGGACAAGTACACGCCCACCGGATTCAGGTCGCAGCTGAAGCAGATCGAGAAGCATGTCAAGGAGTCCGGAGGCGCGGCAGTCTGTGACGTCATCCAGCAGTCAATGGCAAACGGATGGATGGGTATCTGCTGGGATAGGATTTCTACGCGCGCTTCCCCTGGCGGCTTTGCGGAACCACAAGACACAATTTCACCACAGTTGAAAAAGCTCACTGGACTGAGCGGAATGGGATTGACATGACAATACAGGAAACGGCAGTATTAATCACCTACATCCGGGCATTATGGCCGACCGCGTACGCGAAAACCCCAGATGCAGATTTAGAAATTATCGTGCGTGCATGGCAGGACAATTTCGAGGATAAACCCTATAAGCTCGTAAATTCCGCCCTGAAAAGATACGTGCGTGAATCAGGCAGTGAATTCCCGCCAAGCGCAAGCCAGATTTACAAGTTGGCTTGCCAAATCGAAGACGAGCAGCTCACCCGTAGATATTACGCGGCACTTGACTGCGTGAAAACCGTAAGCGCAAGCCAAAATGGGATTATTGATCTTCCGGATGCGCAGGATTCATCAGAAATTGAAAGCGAGTTCGACGATGCCAAATATGACGAATAACATTGACGCAGAAAACCAGGTTATTGGCGCGGTGCTAATGAGCGATGATGCATTGCGAGACATCATGAGCGTTGCCGCGCCGGATGATTTCTTCAATCTGCAAAACCGCGTAATATTCCGGGCTATCACCAGCCTTTACAATGCAGGAACGTCGGTAGATTTAGCAACAGTAAGCGCGGAACTCGGAAAGTCCGGAGAGGTTGACCGGATAGGCGGGTTAGAATACCTTATTGATTTGTGCGATACGGTTGTATCGCCATCAAACGCATTGGCTTATTACAAAATTGTCCATGATGCTACCATCCGCCGCCGGATTATTGAAACCGCGCGAAAAGCGGAAAACGCTGCGCTCTATGATATCGCCAAATCCGAAGATCTGCTTGCGTCATTTATGGATTCGGCTATTTCCATTTCGCGGGATAATCATACGGATATTCAGGAACCGGATGAACTCGCGGCGTCATTTGCTGTAAGTCTTGGGAAGGCACTGGAACCGATTCAAACGCCTTTCACATGGATTAACACCATAGCCGGCGGCCTTTTGCCCGGGAACCTTTTCACGGTCGCCGGGCGCACAGGCGCAGGGAAAAGCGCATTCGCCTTACAGCTCGCGAAAGGAATTTCCGATACGCATAGGACGCTTTACATCAGCCTTGAAATGCTGCCGGAGGAACAGATTTCCCGGTATATTGCGGGTGAAACCGGAATCCCGGCTCGCGATATTCTGCTTCATCGTGTCGCAGATGCTGAACAGCCTGCACTAAATGACGCGCTTTCACATTACGGGAAAACCCATTTGTATTTCACGAGTTCTTGCCATAACATTCAGGAAATCGAGAAACTTATCAGGCAGCGTACGCCAGAAGCCGTCATTATCGACACGGTGAACCTTGTCAAATCGTCCGGAGAGAACGAGCGCGTGAAAATGCTGAATATCACGCGGGAACTGAAACAGACCGCGCTTACGCATGGCATCCCGATCATCATTCTCGCGCAACTGTCAAGGCGCACGGATGAAAAATTGTCACCAACGCTGGCGGACATCAAAGAATCCGCGAGCATCGAAGAAGATTCCGACGTGGTACTGCTGCTGTCGGATGTGGATAGCAGTGTAAAACTTGATGGACTTGAAAAAAGTGGGCGGACAGCGATTCCGTCCAGGCAAATATTCCGCGAAATACGGCAGAGCGGCGGGCGGCTTATTATGGCGCTTATCCAAAAAAACCGGAATGGCAAGACCGGACAGGCATATCTCAGGTTCGACGGTGGCCGGTTCCGGTTCGATGAAATAGCGCCCGAACAATTGGAGATTGTGGAGGATTGCCCGTTTTAACAATTTGAAAAAATGGATGTGAATGAATGATGCTAAGCCGGAACGAATTAAATTATCTCGATGAGCGCCTTGATGACTATAAATCCATACCGCATTCCATAGCTGTGCGAAAGATTGAAATTGAAGGAGATACGGGACTTTCCGAGGATTCGGATATAACGCTGAAAAACCTGTATCTATTCCAGATCACCGTTGAAGCCCTTGAGGCGTCGCTTGATATGGAATTGCGGGAAGTATTCCGGATGCGCTGGATAGATTCGTTGTCATGGGTAGAGATCGGCGAACGGAGGCATTACGCCGACAAGGTAATATACAAGAAACGCCGCAGGATATTGGAAAAGTATGCAGAGGCCAGCGGAACTTTCGGCGGCAACCATGGAAAATAAATGGATACTTTTTTGTGTAGAAGTAACCGCCCATATGGGGTACGCTAAAAAAATGACAGGGTACACATTGCATTTTTCTATTTTCCTTCATGGGTGCGCGCGGGTGATCGTTTGGGGTATGCGGTTGCCCGCGCGTTCGCTTTTCAATAATGAGATTTTACAGGGTGGATTATTTTTATGACGGATACGGAATTTAAAAAATGGCAAGACAAGTTTTACCACTCTGCCCGATGGATAGAATTAAGGAACCTTATAAGAAATCGCGACCGTATGCGGTGCAGGGTATGCGGGAAGCTGATACGCGGAACCAGTATTGTAGACCACGTAACGGAAATCACAAAAGATAATTGCAAAGACGAAAGCATCACGATGAACCCGGATAATCTACAACTGCTATGCATAGACTGTCATAACAGCAAGACGTTCGGAAAGAGAATAAATTATTCAATTGACGGGCGGGGGGACGTGAACCTATTTTGAAAAAATATTTTACACAATCCCCCCGGTGGGGGCATATACTGATGCGCGAAATGAAGCGGTCCAAGCCCTCTGCAAAAACCTCCCCGAAGATTTAACAAATATTGTCAACTGGTGGAAATATAATGAAAACGCGAGAAGTAACCGAAAGACTTGGAATATCTAGGCAAACCCTTCTGAAAATCCGGCATAAGCTCGGGATAGTCGAAGAAACCCGCCGGAATGTCTCGCCAACCATGTATGAACTTATCGCCGAGCAGGCACACGCCCGCGCAGGACAAGAAAAGCGCCCGAAAAGTGGGCAGGAATATAAAAAGATTGCCAAGTCCGGAAAGACCATTGACTGTTTGCCTATAAGGCCGCATGACGCGAATAAAGTTGCAGACCTGAAAGATAATTACAATCTGAACGCCGAGATTTTGCAGTTCCTCGGCCAGCTTATCCGGGAGCAGATTGAAGACCATAAGCAACCGGAAAAATACTTGCTCGATGCGGTAGAAAAATATCAACGGGCAAACGTAGTCATGTTGAAAGCAATAAAAACCTTTGCGCCTGAAACCGACGAACTCGCCGCGCTGATCGAAGAGAAGCTGAAAGGCCTGACATGAAATATTTTGACCAATATAAAGCCTTGATAGACGCGAAGGAAATCCCCGTTTGCCATGAGATGAAACTTGCAATCAAGCGGATTGAGCGATACCAAAAGCAATATATATTCAAGCAAGAAAAAGTTGATAATCGGATAAAATTCATTGAAGAAGAATGCAGCAATACCAAAGGATTAAACTCACCTCTTACGCTTGCGCTTCCGCAAAAAGTATGGCTTGAGACAGCCTTTGGATTTTATAAAAATGCCGAAGTAACGAAAACAAACCCGGATACAATGGAGCCGTATAAGGCGACTGAAGAACGGAGGCTAATTCACGAGATACCTATCATCGTTTCCCGCGCATCCGGGAAAACAACGCTTGCGGCTGCAATTGCATTGATGGCGCAGATTATAGACGGCGAATATGGCGCAGACGTCCAATGCTTGGCGAAGACTCGCGAGCAGGCTGGGTATTTGTTCAACGCCTCGCGCGCGATGGTTCATCGTGAAGGGTCGCTGTTAAATCTTTTGAATAAATCCGAAAAACTGACCAGTACCAAAGCCGGATTGATGTATCACGATACAAACAGCCTTGTCTGCATCAAGACTTTAGACTATGACACGCTCGACGGTACAAACTCACATTTTAATATTTTCGATGAAGTCCACGCCTATGATGAGGATCCGATAAAGGTTGTTAATGACGGATCATCGAAGAAGCGAAAGAACTGGCAGACATGGTATATCAGCACGAATGGCACGAAGCGCGAAAAGGTTTTTGATCGGTATTATAAAATCTGGCTTAGCGTGTTAAATGGCGAAATCGCCAATGATTCCATCATGCCATTTATTTACAAGCTTGATGATGTTGAAGAAATATATAAGCCTGAAATGTGGATGAAGGCAATCCCGCTGCTGGGGATTACCACAGAGCCGGAAACAATCGCCAATGACATCGAGATGTCAAAGGATAATCCAGTCGATCAAGCAGAACTCAAGTCAAAGACTTTTAATTTGCCGGTCAATAGTTACCTCGCATATTTCACAAACGAGGAATGCAGCGGAAACAAAAAAGAATGGAATCCGGAAATCTTCGAAGGGACGGACGAAAAGCGGGCGCGCTGTGTGGTTGGCGCTGACCTATCAGACGTAAATGATATTTGCGCTATATCCTTTATGGTAGTTGATAGGGATCGAAGGTATTTCATGACAAGGAAATACGTCCCGCGCTCTAAGGTCGAATTACTTCCGAAAGACCAAAAGGATAAATATATCGAGTGGGAATCAAAAGGCCTTTTAACGTTCCATGACAGAGAATACAACGACCGGGAATTTATCTTTGATGATCTTATTATGTTCATGGATGAGCATAAGATATTTCCCGTCCGGATCGGTTATGACCGCTGGGGCGCGAGGGAATTTATCAAACTATGGGAGGAGCGTTATGGAACTGAAATTGGATATGAAGTCATGCAAACCGTCAAAGGATTATCAAACGGGCTGAAACTCTACAAAACGAAAATGAAGGGCGGGAATATTATATTTAACGATGAACTAACCGGCTGGATGCACGGCAACGTCAATGTCAAGACCGACGCAAATAACAATGTATTCCCGAACAGGCAGCAGGCCAAAGCGAAAATAGACGGATTCGCTGCCCAGCTTGATGCGTTTATCACATACGAAAATAACAAAGAGGAACTCCAATTTTACTTCGATTGACGAAAATCCAACAAATGAAATTGGATACTTTTTTGTGTAGAAGTAACCGAAATTTCCTGATATGGTAAAAAAGAACAGGGGCGCAACCCAATGGCGGGGGTGCTCTTGCGAGTTGGTAAGGGGTGCCATTGCCGAATATCTTCAGCAATTTAATCAACCGTATTTTACCGGGTTCCGTCAGGGTGCGGTATTTCAATACCCGCACGATTCAGCCGTTCACGCGGTATCAAAACTACTGGCAAGAAAACAGTATCTATGTCCAAAACATAATCAATAAGATTTCCAATGACGTTGCAATGCTGAGGTTTAGGCATGTCAGGATTACCCGGATAGACGGCGCGCCGGATGATATGCAGATTTTCGAGACGGACCCGCTCGCAACGGTATTGACGATTTCGCCGAATGATTATAAAGTCCCGTTTGTCTTCTGGTCGGAGGTCATGCGGAAAATCCTGCTTGACCAGATCGCGGTTGTCGTTCCGACATACACCGGCGGGAATATCTCAGGCATAACGCTTGCGGACGGGGTATATAGCTTCGATAACCACCAAATCACGATTGAGATAAACGGTACGGCCAAAACGGTTGATATTAATAGCGTGTGGATTTTTGAGAATCCGCGCCAAAACGTAAATATTGAACTCGGCATGATAACCGGCCTGATAGACGCAAGCCTTCGGGCATTGTCCTATAAACTTGCCGAGGGAAATAACCGCTTGAAAGGATTCCTCAAAATCCCGACCAAAGCGATAGATGAGAAACTCCGCAAAGAAGCCGAATTACGCGTAAACAATATCATGGCCGCCGCCGCCGGAAGCGGAATTGGGTATTTGCAGCAAGGTGAAGAATTCCAGGAATTAACCGGCGAATACGGAACAGCATCGCAAGATCAAATGGAATTCCTGAAAAGCGTCTTACATGACGCTTATGGCATTTCCCCGAAACTGTTTACATGCGAATACACAGAAGACGAATTCAGGGCGTATTACAGTACTGTACTCAAGCCTTATATGCGGATGATAACCGAAGAGATTAACCGGAAGTATTTCAGCCAGACAGCCAGAACACAAGGCCATAAGCTGATAACGCATTTTGATATTTTCGATATGGTGACGATCAAGGATATGACTGACTTTGCGTTTAAGTCGAAATATAGCGCAGTCCTGAATAGCAATGAAATCCGCGAGCTTATGGGATTCCCGCCGTATTACGGCGGCGACGCATTCCAAAGCAATCTAAATGCAACAAACGTCGGGGCAATGGATCCGACCGTTATGGAAAACAATCCTGGAAATAATAATTAAAGGGGTGATGTCAAATGAAGATGAAAAACTATGAAATCAAGGCGATAGATGACGGAAGCGGGGTAAATTTCGAGGGATATCTAAGCACTTACGGCAATACCGACCGGGACGGGGATGTATTTGAGACAGGTGCGTTTTCCGACAGTGTAAAAAGCAAGAGTACCGCTCCGCTCTGCTACAACCACGACCGGAACAGCGTGATAGGGAAACTCGACCTATCAGAAGACGGGCGCGGCCTATACGTCAAAGGGTCGCTTAATATGACAGACGAAAAGGCGAAAAATATCTACGAACTGATGAAAATGGGCGCGCTGGACAGTATGTCCGTCGGGTTCTCAGTAGATTCTTATGAGCCCGTAGACGTCCAGCGTCCTTTTGGAGGCTGGAAAATCAAAAAGGCGACGGTCTATGAGGGGTCTATTGTTACCGTCCCGGCAAACGATCAGGCAGTCATTACAGCGGTAAAACTGCTGGAGGATGATACAGACGGGAAGTTTTTCGAACTGCTGAAAAAGGCGGTAAAGGAAGTAATCACCGAAGCGGACGACGTAAAAGCGAAGCGCGCGGAAATTATAAAAGCTATTGATAAAGTAAACAGTGAAAGGGGTTAATTATGAACCTGAACGACAAAAGAGAGCTTGTGAAAAGCAAACAGGAAGCGGTAAAGACGAAAGCTGCAGAGCTTGAGGCCTTGAAGGCGAAAGCGTCTAAGGCAGAGGGGGACGATCTCAAGAAAGTCGCCGGCGAAGTTTCGGAAATGACGAAATGCATTGCTGCAGACACAGAAGAGATCAACCGATTGAACGAAGAAATAAAAACCGAGGAAAAGGCGCTTGATGAAATCGCCAGAAAGGAAGAAGAGCGCATGCAAAAAGAAAAAAGTGCGGCGGGTGCAAACAAAACGGACTATCTCAAATCAAAGCAGGCATTGGAAGATTTTGCGCAGGTGCTGATTGACAATGCAGGCCGCAAAAAGGAAGACGTAAAAAAGGCATGGGAATTGAAGCTGCGCGAGAAGGGAATCACAAATCCCGAGGTAATGTTCCCGGTTCCGGTTGTATCCGCAATTCAGGATACATTTGAAGCAGCAGGTACGATTTTCGCGACCCTTCGCAAGGCGTACGGATTTACGGTATTTTCAAACGCGCTGAATACCGTCACAGACGAAACCGGGCGCGCATCCCAGCATAAAATAGGCAAATCAAAAACCGAGCAGGTTATTGATCTTGACCTGAAAGAAATCCGCTGTGATTTCATTTACAAGTATATTGAGATTCCAGCAAAAGTCCTGCGGGAAACGCAGTCTACTGGAGCGGTTATCAACTATGTGCTTACAGAGCTTCCGCAGCGTATATTATGGGAAATCGAGCGGGCGTCAGTTCTGGGTGATGGCCGCGCAACAGGTGCAGACGGGAAAATCACGAGTTATGAAGCCATGGTAGACGCAGATGCAACCTATATGACGGAAGTTCCCGGATCCGGCAGTTTTTATACTGATCTCGTAACAATGCTTGCGAATATCCGGGCCCAAGGTGATGTGTATCTTGTAACTTCAAAACTTGCGCTTGCAGAGCTTCGGACGCAGAAGGCGACCGGCTCCGGAGAATTCATGATCCCCATTGGGGTTGATCTTGCTGCTGCGTTGGGCGTGAAGGAAATATTTACGCCGCAATGGTTCCCTGCTCCGAAAGAACTGGCGGAAGGCGATATAAAAGCGGTTGCGTATGTCGGACAGTCTTATATCGTGATTGGCGATGACACCATGAGCAACTATGAAAACTTCCTGCTTATGGACAATCAGCACCAGTATCTTGCGGAGCTTTATACCGGCGGTGCGCTGATGTCCCCGCTGTCTGCTGCAAAACTCACGATTTCGGAAATTGAAGAGGGGTAAGGATATGTATAAGATACTGAAACCGTTCCGGGACAAGCGGACAGGTGAAACATACCACATCGGAGCCGAACATGATTTCTCTAAAAAACGCGCAAAGGAAATCATTGAAAATCTTGGCGATGGATTTATCACGCTGACGCAAGAGACAGCAGACGGCTCCGAGAAAAACGATGTTACGAACTGGTGAAAATGGGCGCGCTACTGGAAAAAGTAAAAACGCTGCTGGAAGTAGATGTCACAGAGCCTATCTACGACGATCAGCTTTTACTGCTTATCAATGGCGGCATATCGTATCTCCTGAATAACGGGATACCTGTCGCCGCCGTTGATGATAGTACGACGTTTGACGATTTCGCGGGACTTACGGAACCAGACCGGGCTGTAGTCCTTCAATGGCTGTTCTTATGGGTGCTACAGCGGTTTGACATGACAACCATGAGCGACAATAAATTTACAGTCACAACGGGGTCATGGATTGCCGACGAACTGGATAATCTGCTGTATATGCTAAAGGTGCAATATGGAACGTAAAGCGGCTATCTTCTTGGCATATACGGAACGCACCGAGACTGCTCCGGGCGTTTTCGAGAATTCCGAAACACTTCTAAAAGTCAAGGCGGATCAAGAGCAGGTCTATCAAAGACGGCTTGAAAAGGCTATGGCTGACGGATTGATTGTAACGGCAAGATTCAAAGTTCGTTCAGAGCTTATTCCGCAAACGGGGCTTAATTACGTCCAGTATCAAGGCGATAAATACAAGATCAATTTCGTGCAGCCGCAGAAGAATGAGCATTATACCATTATTGAATTGGGCGGGTTAGTGTGATGGCTAAAAAATATTTCATGCGCGAAGACGTGCAAAAAGTCCTTAATAGCAATCCGCTGGGCGCAAAGGCTACGTACCTTGAACGCGAGCCGGGATCAAGCCCTGACAATTATATTGTGTATTACAGGTTCATGCCAAATTCGAGCATAAGGGCTGACGATAAAATCCATATGCGGAAGGTGATGGTGGAGGTTGTCCATTACCACAAGAAGAAACTGGACAATATTGATGATTTAATGGCGGATAATTTTGGGACTGAGGCGATCATCTTTAACGCGAAGCAACCGGATACAGATTATTTCGGGACATACTTCCGGTTTGAAATACTGACAGGCGGTGATTGGTAATGAGCGGAAGCGTAACGATGAAACCGCTGAATATCGACATATCGGAACAAGTTCTGGAAGCGCTGAAAGATGTATCTGAAAAATGCACGGAAGAAATCAGGGACAGGTCTCCGCGTGAATATGGCAAATATGCGGCTGGGTGGACGTGGGATATGATTGACGACCATACAAGCGCCGTACACAATACGGCAACACCGAAAAGGCTGGCGCTATGGCTGGAATTCGGACACCGTGCGCGGGACGGGTCAAGCGTCCCGCCGCAAGAGCATATCCGGCCTGTATACAACCGTTACAAAGAACAGTATTTGAACAAGCTGAAAAGCATAAAAATTGAATCTACCAAGTAGAAAGGGGAATGAAAATGACTGAACAATTAAGAGAATACGAAACAAGAGAAGTAACGCATGGCGTATCCTGGGGGGCTTTTGCGCCGATCGCAAAGGGGCTTGACGGAAAGCTCGATTCAACAGTAACGCCGAAGGTCTTCACAGGCCTTACGGATGTGAAATTTGATATCAAGCAGGACTCAACGGCATTCTACGCGGACAACGTGACGCATGTCACGCTGCGCGGGAATAAGGTGGTGACGGGAACGCTCACAGCCTATCAGATTACGCGCGATTTCCTCAAGAACCATCTGGGATACAAAGAAGCTGCTACGGGCGGTCTTTTGGATACCGGCCCGATGGCCAATTTCATATGGCAGTATATCGAGACGGTCACAGATGAGTTCGGCGTAGAATTTGAGCAGCTTTCCATCTATTACAACGTTTCGTCAAGTTTTCCGACCGGTGAAAGCAAGACCGACGAAGACAAGCCGACGCCAAAAGAATATTCCATGGATCTTACAGCGTCCCCGAACACGCTTGTACTGGATGAAGATGGGATTGCCGTGACGGTTCATATGATCCGGAAAACAGAAGACAACGCCGGCCTGTTTGATCTTGCATATAAACAGATCATCATGCCTGATACACCGATCCCCCCGAAGGTCCCGACGGCCTGAGGTGAGAAATGATAAAGCAGACTGTATCCTATTTTGACATAGAAAACGGCGAGGAAGTAGAAAGGGAATCGCTTATACGGTTCGTTTTCACGCTTCCCGCCTTGCGGCTCTATGAGCAGAAGACAGGCCGGATATTCTTTGAAGATTATCAAGCGGCGTTTAAACGTTTCGGAGAAGCGCTTAAATCCCTTAATCTCGAAAATGCAAATGATATAAACCCAGAAGAAATGACACTTGACGATCAACTCGCGTTAATGCCAATCCTCGCCGACCCGGTTATCAACGGGTTCCTGCTCGATTTCATCCCGTGCTTGTATGCGGAAATCGAAAACGGGATTTTCATACAAAACGATGAGACCAGGTTCAATGCTGAAAATTCCATGTGGATGATGGGCCTCGTAAATTTGACGTTTTTCATCGAGGTGTTTCAGGAAATCACGGCAAACGAGAAAAACGCGCCGGTAAAGAACGTAAAAAGAGCCGTTAAAAAAAACTAACCTCATACGAATTTTACCGGGCGCTGGTGCTTTTACATATTGATCTCAAATGGGCTGAGCAGCAGCATTTTATGTATATGGTCAATCTGCTTGGTGCTGTGAGTGAGAGTGAGGAAGACCGAAAACCGCACCGGCTGACAACCGAAGAAATCATGTCAATAGTAGTTGACTAAAGGGATATCAGACTATCACCGACCCGCTAAAATAGGCGTATAGGCGCCGGTAGATTTCCCGAAACTGGGAAAACATAGAAATAACGTTGAAGAAAGGGGGTTAAGGCCATGGCGGCTGAAATAGAATCAATTCATGTAAAATTTGGCGCTGATACGGTTGAATTTGATTCTGGAATTAAAGGCATTAACGCTGCCCTTACCCAGCTTCGGAAAGATTTAACCAATACCAACAAACAACTGAAATTTGATCCTGAAAATACCGACCTGCTGAATAAGAGACTCGAAAATCTCCAGCAGCAGGCGCAGCTTGGCGCGGATAAAATCCAAGCATTGAAGGCTGAACAAGACCAACTTGGCGAAGGCAAAATAGGTACCGATGAATGGAACAAGCTGGAACTATCCATTAAAGATGTTGAAGTCCAGATGCAGGGCGTTGATTCCAAGATTTCCGAGACGAAAAGCCAGCTTTCAGAATTAGGGAATGCAAACAGCGTCACAAACCTGAATAAGAAAATCGAAGATACCGCTGCGCAGCTTGATATTGTCGATCGAAAGCTAAAACTTGACCCGACAAATACCGAACTTGCCGCGAACAGGATGGAACTGCTCGGCACGAATGCGCAGCTTACCGACCAGAAGATAGAAGCGTTAAAACTCAAGCAATCCGAACTTGCAGACCAGAATGTAGATAGTCCCGCCTATAAGAATCTCCAGATGGATATAGGCAACGCCGAAATTAAGGCCATGGAACTGAAAAACGAGATTTCCGGCGTTGGGACTCAAGCGGAAGTTACAGAAGGCAAAGCCAAGGGCATGATGGGCGGCTTCGGCGGCGGCATGATAGGCGGCGCGGTTGCGGGCGGCCTGATGATGATCGGCTCAAAAGTCATGGAACTGGGCGGGGACATGGTCGCGGAAGCTGACAACGTCGAAATATTTAAAAAGTCATTGTCTGCCGAAGGGTTTTCGGCCGGCGCGATTGAAGAGGCGAAAAGCGAGCTTGAAGACTATCAAAAAACAAGCGTTTACGGCTTCGGAAGCATAACAGATGCCGCACGTAAATTTGCCAGTGCGCAAATAAATGACTTTACGGGCGTTACAACCGGCCTGGCAACACTAAATCAGGCAACCGGGGGGACTGAAGAGAGCTTCAATGCCGTTGTTAAAGCGCTCATGACGACAGAGGCCAAAGGCACTGTTTCATCTAAGGTTTTGTCTACACTATTTAAGCAAATGCCCGGCGCCGTCAAACCAATAGAAGATGAACTCATGAAACTCGGCGGATACACAACGTTTGACGACCTGCAAAAAGCTATGTCCAAAAGCCAGATTTCAGCGCGCGATCTTAACACGGCTATCCGTGACGTTGGGAACTCTGATAGCTTCAAGAAAATGGCCGGTAACAATCTGACGATTGCCCAGAATATGGACCGCGTCAAAGAAGCTGCGATAGGCGCAGGGGAACAGGTTATAGAAGCGTTTGGCGGCGGGAATATGACGCAGGCAGTCAATAAGCTGATCTCCATGATTTCTTCCATTGGGAAAGTTTTGGCGAATATTGTCACCTATGTAATGAATCACAAGGATGTCTTCAAAGCGCTTGGTGTTGCGATCATGGTAGTAGTATCTGCGCTTGGGGCTATGAAAATCGCTACTGTCGTAGCGGAAACGCTTCAAGGGTTTAGCAAAGCTATGGGAATTGCGACAGTTGCACAAGAAGAGTTTGACGTTGCGGCGTCTTCGAACCCGCTCGGGTTAATTGTCATTGCGATTGCAGCGGTAACGGCTGCGCTGGTATATTTCTTTACGCAAACGGAGACAGGGCGCAATATTATAAAAAACGTATGGGGTGAAATCCAGGTAATTTTCACCACTGCAAAAAATATAATTCTCGGCGTAATTGATGCGATAAAAGCGGGGATTTCCGCTTTCATAAATTTCTTTGCGGGATTTTTCCAAGCGGAACTGAATATCTATCTTACGATTTTCACGACGGTTTTCAACGCAATAAAAACGGTAATTTTCGCCGTGATAAACGGGGTTCGGTCATTCTTTACCGCGGAACTATCGTTCTGGTCGAATCTCTTTAAGACTTCGCTGGCCGCTATCCGGCTTGTTTTTACAACGGTTTTCAACGCGATAAGCACAGCAATCACGTTTGTGGTAACGGGCATCCGGACATTCTTCACGAATGAATTTCTATTTTGGAAAAACCTGTTTACAACGTCGCTGAATGCGATCGTTACAGTTGTCACAACAGTTTTCAATGCCATAAGGACGGCTATTTCAAC
>Ga0123354_10008610_pt1 | contig 15533 bp, 12 predicted proteins | sample TergutLab28metaG_2_FD_97872 | JGI IMG/M metagenome (GOLD analysis project Ga0123354, IMG submission 97872) | Labiotermes labralis P4 segment gut microbial communities from Petit-Saut dam, French Guiana - Lab288 P4 | ecosystem: Host-associated > Arthropoda: Insects > Digestive system > Gut ...
CCAAGATTTTCGGAAAAAGGCAGTAAAATTCTAAAACTACCGCCGGTTCGCAATTGTTTTACATTAGCAATGACAAATAAATTGGTTGTCATCATAATAGTCTTAAAGTACCAAAAATTAAAAAAATTTTACTATATGAAATGAAATGTCTTGTACAAAATTATAGCTGCTTCCAGAACCCCTGACTAGGGGGCTATCGCCCCCAGATCCCCGTTCTCTCTGTCCTCAACTGAATTTGTTGACCCCCCCCCCCCAACAAAATTCCTGGGTACGCCACTGCTTCTGTTCAACCCAACATGGAGCGTTGGTGGCTTATACTGACAGGGGAAACTGAGTGCTGGAGAAAAACCTGTCCCAGTGCAGCCTTGTACACCACAAATCTCACATGCACCGGTGCGGGACCGAACCCGGGCCATTATTCCATCCGTACTGCACGCACAATAGACACACAGACTTGCTATTGCAAAAACTGGTTAATGCTGTATAGGGAAATAGTCGCTGTTTGTCTCAGATCGATCCAGGACACATAAATACAGTCTAAGTGGGCAGAACGGAGAACCGTAGAATCTTAAACTGGCGGTACATATAGCGACCGCTTGGCTTGAAAGGGTTAAGCATGTGTCAAAGTTCCATAATTCTTCTGCCCTCGTAAAACACGGTCATTACGACGTAAATCTGAATGTGACGCACATTTCGCCATGACCCCATGGGCTCGCCTGTCACTGTACAAATGTTCCTCGGAATTACAGTTTATTTCAACACAATTTATTGAAACACGGCGACAGTGGGGACAGTTCCTAGCTGGTTCTAAAATTCTGTCTTACAGATGGATGGGTATGTCAGTGGGTTAAACAACCAGTCCAACATTGTGCTTTGAGACTGTAACAGTCTGGTGGACTGAACTCAGTGCAGACCACGACACGCACACACCAGCTGCCTGCAGTGTACTAGACACTGGCGTTCCTTTGTGGATCCCCAGATTTGGTTTTAACACATATGAACTGTGACTCAATTATTGCATTCTGACCATTTCACTTTACCAGAGACATTTAGAAAAATGCCTTTACACTATAACGTAAAGTAAACACAGGGCCATTATTTTATCCGATAACTGTAACTTCCTGTTGGCTCATCATCGCATTAACGTGTCCCACTCAGCAGCAAGCCCATACGCGCTGCGGCGGGAAGTGACAAATAACAGTTGTCAGATAACACACGGTCCCTGGATCATGATGCTATTCAGAATTTGGCGCCTTAACCACACACAGGAATATTCCGATGTGCATGTCCTCACCCACCATCGCTCCACGCTCGTTCATTCATTATCACAAGCACCACACAAACTCAGCAGCTGACAGCGTCTTTCAACAACTCACAAAGTACATCCATTCTTATTTTGCTGTTCTGTTTGCTGAATGTCACTGCACACGACCAGCGCTGTATGGGCGTGGGACTGCGTCAACAATACAGTTACTGCGAACCGAACTGCGTGAGGGCTGTTCCTGGAAGAACAGGAGCGAAGCCAGCCAGCCAGCTTGCTGGTCGGCTTCAGCAGCCTGTCCACGAACGTGACATGCGACACTCTTCCGCGCTGCGAGGCGGGGCGCCACATGAAGAGGGCACAGGCCTGCCACGAACTTACAGAACAGTGGTCACTATATGTACCACCATGTTAACATTCACAAATTCTACGTTCTGCCCACACAGTGTATTTATCTGTTTTGTGTGGATCTGAGAACAAACAACGATTATTTCCCTATACAGCATTAACTGACTGGTTTTTTTTTATAACCGAGTGTTTACTGCGCGGTACGGGCTGAAACATTATACAATCCAGGTAAATTTTCGCCTTTCAAGACCGTGCCACGGCTCAGGTGGTCAGTCGCCGACGTCTCACCGCGGATTCCTGGGTTCGATCCCACACCAGTCATTGTGAGATTTGCGGCGGACAAAACTGGAAATCGAACAGGGGTCTCCCGCAGTACTTCTGTTTTTCCCTGTCGTCAGTATCGTTCCACCATTGCTCCATATTCACCTTCATCTGAACGTTGCTCTTACCAGGACAAACTAGCGAAGCGTGGGAACATTTCAAAAATCAATGCTCTTTCGGAAATCGGAGTAATTTGGATATAAAAGTACTTTCACCTTTCGTTGCCTTTAAAAGGTTAAAGCAGGTACAATGAAACTGCCGACCACGATCAGCTTACAGCGCACAAACGGGATAAAATTGTCACACTCGTCTGCTAGGAACTGCAACTTTATATCAAGATCGGGCACACGTGTCATTTATTGAAGGACAGCAAAACCGTTCTCCGTAGTTCTTTTATATCATTCCTTTGTTCGGATACCGGATGCAGAAAATTGCCCTGTGCCAGCCGCACGGTTACTAAGCAATGACGGAACGGAAGACACTTCCTCAAGCAACTGCTGGCACAGCCTAGACAATGCACAGGCATGCGGCTTGCACAGATTAACGCGAAACATGTCACCTATGGCAAGCGTGATACTGGATAACAGCACGACACTATTGCAACACAGCTCCTTTCTGCTGCGGTAAACTGTGACTATGTTCGGAGGAAAAAATTAGCGCACAAGATAGAAACCATAAAGCTGACGATTGTCCGGAGATACTTTCGAATTTTCCCTTCTTCGTGGCGATGCACACAGCCTACACAATACTGCCGGTGTGTGCAGTGTATAATGATAGGAGGAAATTCTACTGCCTTTTGCCACTCCATATCTGGTAAATGATAATGTAAGTTTGCGGTTAGCAACATCTGCAGACTCGTTGCCACTGTCGACATTTCTACGAACTCTCGCACAAAATAAGTGAAAACATCTTGTGGATACAACATTAAATCATCACGTAATTTACAAAGAGTGTTCAAGGAATCGGGCTCACAATCGGAAGGATGCAAACTCGCCTTTTGTTCTCTGTTTACTTTCTCAGTTTTCAGCTCTGGCACACGTGGTTGTGACACTGTCGGGTTAAGGGAACAGCAGCGCTAAGGGCGTTGAAAACAGGGCGCGAAGGAAGATGGTTGGGCCTTTGAGTGAGTAAGAGAAGAATGGAGAAAACTGCACAATAATGAGCATCTTGATTTGTGCTCCGCACCAGCTATCATTTGGGTGATAAACTGTAGGCCGATAAGACGGACATGGCATTTAACATGTACGAGGCACAGGAGACACATATTGAAAGATTTGGTGGGGAATCCTGAAGGGGACGGGTCACTTGGAAGTCATATACATAATGGGAGGATAATATTGAAACAGATCTTAAATAAATTGGATGGGGGAACTTGGAGTGGATTCGGGGTCGGAGGGGGGGGGGGCCTGCGAACACGTGGCTTCGTGATCTGTGAAAGGCGGGAAACTTGCTGACTGGCTAAAATACTGTGATGGTCGCTACATTATAGGGTTTGGTTTGTTAGTTAAGTGTGGGGTACGGTGCCTCCCAGTTCCATCAAGAAGGTGGTACGATTAGAAACCATTCGGCTGCATAAATACAGTGTTACGGCTGAGACCGAAATCTGAGTAATGTGAAGATTATCTGCTTATTCTGGACATTGGTGGCAGAGCAGCGGATTATATTCTTTATCCCGCTCACACCAAAACTGCAGTCAGCTCTGTCTGGTCATTTCTGAGATCGCTCCGTCTGCTGCCGCAAAATTCAAATGATCTTGGCCAGTCTCGTGTGTGTGTGTGCGTGTGAATATACAGTATACACACACATACATACACAAAAGGCTAGACATTTTCTAAAATTCTAAGCGCTACCTCCAAATCCTAGGCTCCAGACGAATGACACGAAGCCAGTTCCACACCGACAACCCACAGTTCTGGAGTGACCGGTGACACTCGGTGCTACCTGGCGCTGTCCGTGCGGTGCGTGTTAACTGACACATTTTGTACGTAAGGAAAATTTAATGATTACGCTCAAACATTAAGCGCCACTGTACCAAAATATTAAGCGGCACTGTACTGAAACATTAAGCACCAATGTACCGAATTATTTAGCGGCACTGTACTGAAATATTAAGCTCCACTGTACCGAAATAATAAGCGCCACTGTACTGAAATATTACGCGCCACTGTGCTGAAATAATAAGCGCCACTGTACTGAAATATTAAGCACCAATGTACCGAAATATTAAGCGAAACTGTACTGAAATATTAAGCGCCACTGTACTGAAATATTAAGCGCCAATGTACTGAAATATTAAGCTCCACTGTACAGAAATATTAAGCTCCACTGCACTGAAATATTAAGCGCCACTGTACTGAAATATAAAGCTCCACTGTACTGAAATATTAAGCGCCACTGTAGTGAAATATTAAGCGCCACTGTACCGAAATATTAAACGCCACTATACTGAAATATTAAGCGCCACTGTACAGAAATGTTAAGCGTCACTGAACAGAAATATTAAGCGCCACTGTACTGAAATATTAAGCTCCACTGTACCGAAATATTAAGCGCCACTGTACTGAAATATTAAGCGCCACTCTACATAAATATTAAGCGCCATTGTACTGAATTATTACGCGCCACTGTACCGAAATATTACGCGTCACCCTACAGAAATGTTAAGCGCCACTGTACTGAAATATTACGCGCCACTGTACAGAAATATTAAGGGTCATTGTACTGAAATATTACGAGCCCCTGTACCGAAATATTACGCGTGAATGTACAGAAATGTTAAGCGCCACTCTACTGAAATATTACGCTCCACCGTACTGAAATATTACGAGCCATTCTACAGAAATGTTAAGCGCCACTGTACTGAAATATTACGCGCCACTGTACCGAAATACTACGCGCCATTCTACAGAAATGTTAAGCGCCACTGTACTGAAATATTAAGCGCCGCTGTACCTAAATATTAAGCGCCGCTGTAATGAAATATTAAGGGCCACCCTACCGAAATATTAAGCGCCACTATACCGAAATATTAAGCGCCACCGTACCGAAATATTAAGCGACTCTGTACCTAAATATTAAGCGCCACTGCACTGAAATATTACGCGACTGCTGTACCCAAATATTTAGCGCCACTGTAAAGAAATATTAAGCGCCACTGTACTGAAATATTACGCGCCACTGTACCGAAATATTACGCGTCAATCTACAGAAATGTTAAGCGCCACTGTACTGAAATATTACGCTCCACTGTACTGAAATATTACGCGCCATTCTACAGAAATGTTAAGCTCCACTGTACTGAAATATTACGCGCTACTGTACTGAAATATTACGCGCCATCTACAGAAATATTAAGCGCCATTGTACTGAAATATTACGCGCCACTGTACCGAAATTTTACGCGTCACTCTACAGAAATGTTAAGCGCCACTCTACTGAAATATTACGCATCACTCTACAGAAATGTTAAGCCCCACTGTACTGAAATATTACGCGCCACTGTACAGAAATATTAAGGGCCATTGTACTGAAATATTACGCGCCATTCTACGGAAATATTAAGCGCCATTTTACTGAAATATTACGCGCCACTCTACCGAAATATTACGCGTCACTCTACAGAAATGTTAAGCGCCAATCTACTGAAATATGACGCGCCATTCTACAGAAATATTAAGCGCCATTGTACTGAAATATTACGCGCCACTGTACCGAAATATTACGTGTCACTCTACAGAAATGTTAAGCGCCACTCTACTGAAATATTACGCGCCACTGTACCGAAATATTACGCGCCATTCTACAGAAATGTTAAGCGCCACTGTACTGAAATATTAAACGCCGTTGTACCTAAATATTAAGCGCCACTGTACTGAAATATTAAGCGCCGCTCTACCTAAATATTAAGCGCCGCTGTACCTAAATATTAAGCGCCACCGTACTGAAATATTAAGCGCCACTGTACTGAAATATTAAGCGCCACTCTACAGAAATATTAACCGCCACTATACCGAAATATTAAGCGCCATCGTACCGAAATATTAAGCGCCACTTTACTGAAATATTACGCGCCACTCTACAGAAATATTAAGCGCCACTGTACTGAAATATTACGCGCCTGCTGTACCTACATATTAAGCGCCACTGTAAAGAAATATTAAGCGCCACTGTACCGAAATATTAAGCGCCACTCTACCGAAATATTAAGCGCCGCTGTACCTAAATATTAAGTGCCACTGTACAGAAATATTAAGCTCCTCTGTACCGGGTTAGGGGCCTGTGATTTGCGCAGCCTGCTACGGAAAAGAGCATCTTTCCCATGTCACTGTTACGTTTCCGCCACTATTCGAATACCCACGTGGGCGGCCGACAGAAAGTGACCCATATGTCACTAAAATAAAGTCTCAGTATTTAAATGTACACAGACGTATTTCAAAGGCCATTACTGAATAGAATTCGCTCCGATATTATGTTCAAATTTTGTATTTTTGTTGTTGTTGAAACACAGTTGACTGCACCTACGTACCCTCTGCTGAATTGTTCAAACATCTGGCACAAGTTCAAAATCCTGGTTCCCCAAGCAAAGCCGAAGCAAGACCCTTACCATTCTACTCTGAGAGGCCCAAATGAATCTCCAGCAGCCCACGAGCTGTTCTACACGTTACCAGTAGTTAATGTGATTACAGATTTAAATGCACAATAAATGAAGCTCAGCACAAGAGTTAGCCCACTAACCTTGGACTACATTGAACACATTCGTTGCACTGCATGTGCTGTAGACAGACAGGTTTTCAGGTTGTTTCTCAAATTATGATGTTCGGTAGTGGGGAGGGGGAACACAGTCCGTGAAGGGCTCTTCCGTCGTTCGGGAGAAGCATAATGCCTCCACCTTCAGGATCACTGAATGATTCAGATTGACGCTGAAGTAATCTCCATTATCTCGGTGCAAGCCCCATTCCATCTTCGATCGGCTAGAAGTTTCCCAAAATTTCCTGTGTAAATGACACATTCTTTCCTACCAATTACTTCGGCACCCACATCGGCCAGACACCCTGAAGATGGAGAAAAAAGTTCCTCCAAAAGTCGGAACACACCTTCAATACATGATGTGAAGAGCCGAAACAGGACCATAATTACCTATAGACTCTTGTTATCATTGTGGCAGTATTGGCATTATTGTATTTTGGGTAAGACCATGCTATGTACAGGTCTGTCCTGTTCAATTTGTCCAATATAACTGACAGCATGCAGTTGCCACATTTAGCAACTGAACTGCTGAATGTGAAATATAATTCATACATAATTTGCTCTAAAGTTTAAAATCTAGTTTGACAGAATACTTTTCACTTTTATATTCAGTGACCCATCAGTTATCTCTGTCAAACCGAAAGCTAAAAACTTGTTCACAGTCACCATGTTGTCGTTACACCGTCTACAATATAAAAAAAAACTCCTCACCAATAGCCGAAGACTTCCCGTACATCTATTACCAGGCATTATTTCACAACATTAAACTACATGGCCCTATAGCCCCACCTCATACGTTCGTGCACCCGCCATATTGTTCTTAGCACTACTGATTGAATGAAATTTAAAATTTATGCTGTTCATACCGCGAGTGTCATAACCTCCGTACTATTTTTTTAATTGGTCGGCAGCTTTAAAATTGAAAGAAGGGAAAGGCAGCATGGTTATCACACACAAGACTTGCATTCGGCAGTCAATCCCAGCTAAAGTCATGTGTTTAAAAACTGGTAATTTTCGTAAGTCACAAATCTCTTCAGTGTGCTAACTATACACATAACAATGAATGGTAGTTACTACCTACAATCACATCAAGAAAATTCCCTACGGCAAATAATTTGAAGCTGATGGATGCGAGGGTTTATACTTCGTTTGCCCTTTACGAATTACATAATCACAACAGAGGCGTTTCCGTCAATTCTACCCACCTACCCCAGTAATAAGAATGGAAAACTCCAAAGTGCACATGGAAACGATTTAGCTGTCACTGTAAGAATGTCAATATTTATAATTACTGTATAACTACTCTTGTCTGCTCTTGTATGTAACGTATAACAGATTTGTCAAGGAAATCCCAATGACGAAACTTCAATTCTATAGCACGAACTACTCGATATTTAACATAAAACAAACAAACTCAACACAAAAACCTAGTGTGTGAAATAACAAACCGAAGTTAAGTGTTTATTTGGAAGAGTTTTAATTTCGCGTTTTAACACAGGACCAAACTGGGCATTCAATTCATTCACTGGATCTCAAAACACACAACACGTAATTCGAATGTTCGATATTAACCTACAGACTACGTGTCAAATAGAGTAAAGTGTTCCCTTACCTTCCAAACACACCACTTGGCAGCCATCTTGAGCTAGACGTTTGGCTACTACATGAAGCGTATCGCTTGCAGTGAGATTTGCAGATTGCTGCTCTGTCACGTTGAAATCACCATACACAACAAACACATTCTCCTTGTATGCGTTCGTCATCTTGGCCTTCAGTTCGCGGCATTTAATAGTGGACATAAGATCAATTTTACCTGCTGCCAGTCTTCTTAGCATTATACTTGGGATACTAAAATTTACAGCATGCCTAATGTGTGATTCACCATACTCATTTGAACTTCGACAGTCGATAATCACCAGTCTTGACGGGTCGGAACGTAATTCTCGAAATAACCACTCTTTACTAACACACAATTCCATCATCGTTGCCCGTTCATTATCATCTTCAGAAGGCATATTTCTTTCTCAGATAACAGATATACGAATCTGTATTTACTTCAAACACGCATTCAGTTACAAAAATGCCGTATGTGGTAACTAGGCTTTGAAATACTGTCTATATTTCTTTCGCGAACATAACATAACTGCAAACTCAGAAATATTCGTTTGTGTAACCATCTTCTTTCTTGCAAAATCGGCTGGTGGTCGACGGTAATACTCTTGGCTTTCTGTCGGCACACGGATATCCAACAACGCTCAAACCCTGTTTCAACAACACCCGCCACCTTAAACGCGTCTTCTCATCTCACTAGAAACTGGTAGCATCCTCACAGCTCTCGTCCGCTTCCCCAAAACACAACTAAGAGACAGCAACCCCACCTTTCCTACACTTATGGAAGCTTCCAAACCGAATCCCGCCTGCCGCTGGTACACATTCATTTGTTACTGCCCTCACCTCCCGCCAGTCCTACTGGATGGAACCGTTTGCCATGCCGAAGTCCTCGTTAAACGATAACGAGTAAACAACCCACAATTTTATTTCGGACAACCGCCCGTTTCTTTGAAAAGTGTAAACAACTGCTGGACAAGTGTTTATCTCACATATACATTAACGTTTCCTAAGCCTAGCGAAATGACACTTTGTATGACTGACTTCTTTGTATCAGTTCTTTATAGCCAGTAGTTACGTTATATTCATTCTTTCCGTAGTCTCTCCCACGACAGGTCAATAGCCTCTTCCAAAGCCAGTTCTCCACACAGTGCGATCTTCCGATATCTTCTTTTTCCTTAAAATCATCTAGTAGCTGCTTACATCTTCTTTCTCGTCTTCCCATCACTTCTATCCCTCCCTTTCTTTTGCTTTCAATAACATGTTTTAGAAGGTAGTTCCTACACAAGACATGATCAAACCATTTAGCCTTTCTTATTTTTTTACTACATGTAGGATATTCCTCTCCTCCTTGACCCTACACATCATTTCTCACACGATCGGTCCAACTGATCTTCTCTAAGCTTCTCCAGCACCACATGTCAGTACTTTCCAGGTATTTCTGATCTACTTTCCGAAGCATGCAAGTATCAGCATCTCACAAAGCTATACTCCAAATGTACCAATTTAACAGCGTCTTCCCCAAATATAAGCCCATTTTTCTGGCGAGAGGAATCATCTTCTTGTTGAATGCTGCTTTTGCCATGACAAATCTGAATTTAATTTCACGTTTACATCTTGCATCATTTGTCCTCATGCTACCCAAACTGCTGTAAAAATTCACATTCTCCATGTGTTTGATCTGTCACAGCCTGTACTGGGGAGGTTGCCTTGAGATACTTTATACACCACAATCAACATTCTGTGCTCCACCAACGCAGTCTGTGTGTTTTGTACGGAAGTAACAACAAACGATGATTATTTGCCTGTACAGTACGTTTACTGTGCGGTACGCTCCAAGTCTTTAAATACAACGAAGGCTAATTTAGGCTTTAAGCGGATGACATCACAACACCACACTGGGAAAGCAATATGTCGGACGATCTACACAAATGTAATGCACTTACGTAGTCCTGTAAGCTACTAGAAAGAGGGATATCCTTCATGACGACAAGGCTACCGTCTAGAAGCAGCCTGCAAACACCAAACCTAACCTCAAAAATCGAGTGGGAAGTGTAAATTCGCGTAGTTATTATTATTATTACTATTATTCTATGGTATATATTTCTGCAGGTATTATGTATTTACAATTTATGGCACACGTAATGTCATTCCCAATGATAAGCATTTTGTATTTTCACATCAGCAGGACCCAATGTGATTGTTTTCTTGTAGTTACTTGTTTTCGTCCCTTCCCGGTATGTTGCTCAGGTACTGTCTGAGTGATTTTGAAATGGTTCCAGTTGCCCCTATTGTTACCGGCATCAGTTTTGTTTTACTTTCCACGTACTCTAAAATTGTGTTTTAAGGTCTTTATATTTCAATAGATATATGATTGCTGTATATTTTAGAATCTCCTCAGCTTCTTTTTGGATCACATTTCTGTCTCCAGAAATTGCAACATCTATTAACATACAAGTTCCCTTTTCATTATCACGGATTACGATGTCCGGTTGTATGTATTGTTAGGGACAGTTCGGTCAGTCTGCACTTGTTGGTTCCATAATGTGGTTACCTTACCTCCAGGACGTGTTTCGGATATTATTATTATTATTATTGTTATTATTATTGACAGCAGTAAAAGAATGGCATTTCAGGGTCTTCCCGGCACAGCAGTCTAAGGCTAGTGAAGTTCAGTTCAGGTCTTCTGTTTTGTAAAGTTTCTGCATTCCCGCCACATTTAAGGTTGTCACATTACCTGGCCGCACATTAATGGATTTCCGAATGTCAGATTGGATCGTTGGCTTGCAATCATACTTGTCACTGCAGATAAAGGCCCTACGGTTCTTTGAAATGCCGTAAAATATTCGCCCAGTGACACAAAATCACACCCCAGAAAAAATAAGTATTTTCTTCATATTCCATTCGCAACACGTTAGCTTTATAGACGTTCTTTCGTTCGATTTTTTTTTTACTAATTTAAACAGTATCTTTACCTCATGTATATTGCCACTAACCCGCATCCGGCGTCCATAAATTTATTTTTGTGCCTGACCTTAATAAGTCATTGTTGCTAAAAGCCTGTCTGCTGTCTGCCTACACCATCTGCTGCAGCGACTATTTCACGTTACAAATCTGAATATTTCATCACGAACCCTTACCGATTGTGAGGGGAATCAATACGCCCATGCTGCTCGTACCAGTCACGTGGTATCTACCAGTTAGCCAATCGCAGTCCGCTACGTCATTTCATTGACGAAGATTCGTTGATTGTACGCTACAAAACGGTGAGGGGTACGGAGGGACGGGAAAATAAAATACGATGACGACGCGTGGGTGGAACGACATAGCCAGAGCCTTTAGTGAATGAGCACGTAGCTGCGGAGCTGTTAGTGACGAAAACTGAGGCAAGAAGAGATAAAGATGTAGAAAAGAACGAAATGCCTTCCGTTCTGATTCCAAACGCTTAAAGGAAAGCGGTGCAATAACTTAATACATAAGTTGCGGGTCTATTACGAACACAACAGCAGGCCTACGATGAACAAGACGATGACTGTTTATAATACACGACGACTAAAATTCTGGAAAGGATGTGCAGTCAAACACAATTATGTCAATTAAGATGTTTTAGTGACTATACTAGACAACTACATGTTTCGGCCCCTACTGGCCATCTTCAGGTTGTCTTTCGAGAGAACTTACGGTCCTACCACATATATATAGTGCGCGCACGTGATGGAGAGATCTCTACATCCGGGCTTTGTTGCGTAATAAGTAACTAAAATTCGCATCGTTGTACTAACTTGAGGGTCAGGGCACTGTAGAGGTAGCTGTCATCATGTGCATGCCTGCTACGTAAATTGTTGACAGTAAACCAATCGTCATTAAATACGGAAGAACTGCGTAGGAACAGCTGGCACACAGAACAGAGTTGTCACTGCTGTCTGGAATATTCAGGCACACACAATTCTGCATTTCCTGATGCGTGAGCTCTGGGCGGGCGTGGCTAACATTGTGCCCCCTCACCCGTCAGTCCAGGACTGAATCTAATGACGGTCTGCTTGTAATGGGCTGTCAGATTACTTTGTGTACTGGAAAGAAAAACGAATACAGTATATTTTTTATGCTCGCATTTAATTGGTACTGATAAAACCACCATAAAGATCAACACGTGTCTTAAAATTGTTTTTACCGTGCGTTACGTCCATATTTACTTTGCCAAGTGCATAATTTGGACCTAATTTCAGTAATTCTAGCTATTCTTCGCCAAATTCGGTTAGTGAGAAACTCTCGACTCGTCTGTCAAACGTACAGTTTCCATTTAATCTTGTTGTCCCAATTCGGTACGTTTTCATACTTTTTAGTGCGTCAAGTTCATACATCAAGTCCCTGTATATGTTGCATAATGTATCGTCTACTTCTGAATGTGCATCATTGCAAATTTGTTGCCACGGTGGCACTGTGAACCGCCTTTCTGGTTCCGAAAACAACACAAAATACGAGCAATAAACACATGAAGTAGCTTGACAAGCAGCAGAAGCTTCATTTTTAATAGAATGACAAATTTAAAGCACAAAGTGCATTAATTGCTTGAACAAGAGTCTCATTCCACAAAGCACTAAAGCAGTTAACCACACAATGACAGCAGAGAGGGCTCAAGTGATTACAGCAATACTAGGCGGGGGGACCTGCCTGTCAGCCATATAATGTTATCCAGATTCGTCGGAACTAGTCACGAAATTAACGAATATCGATGGTGAACTTTACTGTGAATATCTCTATGAAACGTACAATTTTTACTGTCCATCTGCTAAATCACGTGACATGGGAGTCTTCTAAGACTATCTTTTTTAAGTGACAGTACCTCCCTAACCCTGTTCCCCGATTTCCGAAAGGACATTTGCCTTTAGGAAGGTTCGAAGGCTTGGCAGGTTGTCTGCTTCTGGTAAGGGCGACACGTAGACGCAGATAAGTATGGCGCAATGCTGCAGTTATAGTGACAGGGGAACACGGAGGTACGCAGAGAAAATCCTGTCCAGTGCCAGTCTGTGCACCCACACACTGACTGGCCTGGAATCGAACCCTGGCCTCCGCGGTGATATACCGGCGACTAACCGCCTGTACCGTGGCTCAGGCGTTTGAAGACGAATATTAACTTGAGTTAAGTTCGAAGACCCCATCCGTACCGCACAATAAACACACTCCGTCTTGGTTATAAAAACCAGTCAGTCAACGCTGTAAGGGGAAATAATCGCTATTTGTTCTGAGATCCACACAAAACACATAAATACACAGTGTGTGGGCAGAACGTGGGATTTGTGAATGTTAAACTAGTGGTGCATATAGTGACCGCTGGGCTGTAAAGACTTAACCAAGAAAGTGTGCACAATATACAGCGAACATCAGACGCCAGCAGCCCGCAGCAGAACTCTCTGAACACGGTGACACTGTCCAGACATGCTCCGTGCCAAGCCTGTCACCAGAATGCATGCAACTTCAAAATGACTGAAGTACGAAGGCCAAGACTCTTACAATCGCCAGAACTCAAACTTCTCTTCCTTCTGGTTCCCGCCGTCATGGGACATCATGTACTGGTGTATCAGTCATCGAATGAGGGCACGTTCCTGAATTATGATGCTGACATACACTCACAAAATAATTTATTAGGCTGCATACTCTAATCTTCTCTATTGCCTGGATCAGCGGAACTCGTCTTGGACCATGAGTGTGTATTAAATATTCGGCTCTTTGTACAGCTTCATGTATTTGGTCCTTCTTAGTTACAGTCAAAGTAAACGTTGAGTTTTTGGCAAGCCATTAAGACACGCGACAAAGTGCAGGTTGAGATCCGCCTAGTCTTAGCCCTTAAACAGGACGGAGGTAAGTAGCTCGCTTCACGCCCCATCCCAGTTAAATAAAGTAAATAATTGAAAACACTAATTATTTTTGTATTCCTCTGTAAGGCTCGACAGTGCAGCTCCGTGTATGCAAACAGCAGAGCATCGTCCATGCAAAAGTGCGTTCTGCCACTGGAAAAATGGGAACGGATCGGGAAGGCTTATCACAGAAGCTAATGAACAGATACTGTGGATAACACCTACAAGAGAAAAGTGACACAAGTAAACGAAATAACACTGGCAAAAAGTGAGAAAAAAGGCGAAAAGACATAGAGGTAAAGGTAAAAGGGTAAAGCAATCCCATTACAGGCCTGGACAGGCTCAGAGGGTTCCAGGAGGCTGTCTCTCCCAGATTTCATGGCAATCGGTACGTGAAGGTGGTAAGGTTGTCAGCCCTACGCACCGGCCGCCTTTACCCCCCAGGAAATATTCCTGGTACACATTTCTGTTAGAAGCTGAGTCAACCCCAGGACCATACTGCGGCCGAAAGGATTATGTCAATGAAAAATTAAAGTGACACCATCAGGAATCGAACCCGCGACATTCGAACTTGTAGCGCAGTGCCTCAACCAACTGCACCACCGCGTAACCGTAAAAGACGTACTGGATGCAATTCGAGCTGGAAAAGTGTAGGTTTGGATATGTGTGTACATTCAAGGTTGTGTAGGATTGAATATGTAAGCCTGTACATTCAGGGTAACGGCGTCCAGTGCTTCCTTCGGTGAAAAAAATTCAACTTTTTTCTTCACAGACCACAAAGTTCCAAAGCGGTTTGCTGCCCCTCGACACTGATGCATGACATACGTCAGCAGAATGCGCAAGTAGCGTCATTAGAAATATGAAGTATTCTTAAGAGTCATCTACCGATATACAAAATATTTAATTCCTCTGTTGGTTAGACTGAAGGGCGGCCCGCCATAATTTTCACAATTACTCGTTTGGCGCAAGTATGATCACGTCGCGAGGCCTGCTGCAGACGAACTGCGCGAAGTATTGCGCAACTCTGCTGTCCGGCAACATGGAGCACAGACGATACATGGTGCATCTAAAGTGGCACTGAAGCGCGTAGCCGCTGTTGGAGTGTCCATTTGGTTATCTGTCTTACGTTTGTTTGACCTTCACTTAATGTTCAACATACCAGGCTTGGACACTGCTGCGTTATCTGCATCAACACAACACAAACAGAGAGCGTGAGGAGTTCGATCGCAATCTTATGGCACCTGTGTGCGCGGGCAGCCGCACACAGTCTGGCATATAGCAGGAGTGGGGGGGGGGGGGGACGTGGGGGGTTGGGGGGGGGCAATTGTTTTTCCTGCCCTTTAAAAAACCTGTTTTTTTTTTTTTTTTTTCCACAATTTTTTTTCTTTCAGACC